>JXWR01002123.1_pt1 | contig 20283 bp, 7 predicted proteins | sample 315541 | NCBI WGS metagenome assembly JXWR01 (sample SAMN03273951, study PRJNA271842) | soil metagenome | isolation source: rice field ambient CO2 | place: India: CRRI Experimental farm Cuttack,Odisha-753006 | collected 2013-12-17
AAAAAAAATTTTTTTAAAAAAAAGAAAACAAAAGGCAAATAAAAAAAGTTTTCCGAAAAATAGTAAAATTTACAGGAAATCAACTAGTTAGGCAACACTCCGTGTAATGTAAGATTGCCAATTTGTCCGACCCACGGAGGTGGATCCCTTCTCCTTGTGGTGCTTGGCTTGCTGCATCACACTGCATAAGATTCGCTGCGCATTTTTCGCTTATCCATGCGTCTGCATGCGTGCATGGAATGTGCATCCGCCACAAGTGGCTAATGAGTTGACAGAAGCTCTGCCAACTGCTCTTGCACGCTGAGCTCCTGATCGCTGGCTTGGAGTTTAACCTCTTGTAAAGCACGGTACTCTTTAGGAAGGAACAAAATCACAATAAGCCCGTTTCCCGTTGCGGTGATTGCCAAGATAGTGGCTAATAGCATTACCAACACTGAGGACCAGCTCGAAAATCCGCTGGTAAATGGAACCATAACATGGAGACCAATAATTAAAAATATTGATACCAACACATGAGCGGCTCTCCAACGAAGTTGCCAGCGCAAAATTGTATGTTTTTGATAATCACTAATCAAGGCTTTGAGTTCAAGGGCAACTTGTAGACGTTCATACAAGATATTCTTTTGATCATCAACGGAAAAGTTCAGATCGTTTTGTAAAGTCGACACTGTCTCTGCGCCTTGTGCCCCAGACGAGACTCTCAACCGACAATAATATGCAAAGTGATCAGATAAACTGCCCACGTTGGGAACCTGTTCGGTAAATCTCACCAGCGCTTCAAGTGGTTCCAACTTTGGACTAATCAACGCGTAATCTAATCTGCAAGCTTTAGATACGGGCAAATGGGCTCTCCAAGTATTCAATGACGAGTCACAAGTTGTGGCACCACGCACTAGTTGCAAATTAGGTTCAAGACGAGAAATTTCTTGGACAGTCAATGGTACTGCGTTGGTAGATTTCATCAACACATTCCAAGAGTCATCAAGATTTGAATTCTTAGTTAAAATTCTAAACGGCAATGAGTCAGGCTTGGAGTTCAAATCACCCACCACAATAACCGCATAACCAGCCATAGACATTAATTTTGCAATTTTGGCAAAATCCCATGCTTGACATGCTCTATGGCAATCATAAGCCGCATCACCTGTGGCTGCATAAGGCGCGTGCATATGACTATTGAGCACCGCTATTGGTACGCTATTCAAACTAGAAGCTCTTAGGATAGTAACAGAAATGCTTTTCCCCACGTACCAGTCACCTCTGAAAAAAGCGCTTGGTCTTCCATTAATTGGAAACCTGTATAAAAATGTCGACTCAATTGGAATTTTTGACAAAATGGCTAATCCGGGGCCAGTTATAATTCCAGACTTGAACCATCTTCTATATGGATATAGGCCTTGAAGGGTTTCATTCATGTAATCCCAATCTTCCTCACACCAGATCTCTTGTAGTGCCACCACATCATATTGATGCTTTTCATCGGAAGCCAATCGGTTGGTTATTTCTCTTAATCTTTCTTTTCTGAACTTTGACACATATTTCAAACCCCAGGTATTAAAGGTAAGAAATCGTATACCTGGTTCTTTGGAGGCCTTTGGATTGGGTTTGCTGAGATAGCTATTATTCTCAGAAGTAGATGAGACCACAGGTATTATGTTCTCTTTAACCATTACTCTGTATGATGATAATGATGGTAATGATGATGATGATGTTGTTGTTGTTGATGATGTTGTTGCTGTCGTTGTCGTTGTCGTTTGCGGTCAACTGTTAAGATTGGTGGATCAACTAGAAGAAATAGGAATCAACGGCCGCATTTCTTTTTCTTTTATATCGGAGATGACAACAGTTGCGCTTCCACAATTACCCGATGTTTCGCAGAAAGGAAAACACGCAACTGCTTTTGAAGCAGAAATTTCTGCTGCTTGACCGTATACCGAATAATAAACAAATGTCACACTCAGCTAACACCGATTTATCTTCTGTTGCAATTCACCCATAGCTTCTAATAGTTTATAGAAGTTCACCACGGCAAAGAACTCCTCTGAAGCCTATAGTTTTGACGCTTCGCGACTAATCACATCACGTGCTTAAGAATATTTAATTATTTACGTTTTTATTTTTCCGTGTTTTTGTTTTTGTTTTTATTTGAGAAAGTGATTTGCTTGTTTACGTTTGATGGTCAAAAAAGAGAAGCACCAGAAGCCAAAAAGCAGCCATATCTACAATACAACAGCACATACACAAATACAAGCAACATCATGTCGTCAGACCTCATTGCTGTGCAGCAGCTTGATAATAAAATGGAGCACTTCCATCAAAACTTCAAGTCCAGCATCCAGACTTACAAAACACTGCTCTTGAACTCTCGAAACGAATATGCATCCAACTATGAAGATCTGATAGCTAAACAAAATGAGTTGAAGAAAAAAATAGAAAAACTTAATGAGGATGAGGCAAAGGTGAAAGAGCTATTGAGCAACGAACTCAACACTTTAAATGATGCCAGGGCCAAGATCAATGAATTAACGAGCAATGAAGCAGCGCTCGTAAACAGCAAAAACTCCATTTACAAGAAGATACAGATATTGACAGAGCAAATAGAATTGAAAAAGTCTGAACTCAATAGCTCGAAAAAGGATTTGGATCGCAATTTGCAGAAAGATTTGAACTTGGTGAAACTATACGAGTCCTTTCTCGGGCTAAAGATTGACAGTGTTAAAGATGACGTAATAAGGTTTGTCTTTTTTAATCTACTACAGAATGATTTGGACCGCTCTTTTGAAGTAGTGCTAGATTTGTCGGATAATCAAGGGAATTATCGGATTCAATCTTTAAGTTATGACTTACCGGAAATAGAGGTGAACAATCACCTAAATGATCTAAATCATAGCCGAAACTTGATTTTGTTCTTGAAGAATATCCGTACGTGCTTTCTAGATCACTTTCGAGGGTAGATTTTTTTTTGGTATTATAGCAATAAACGGTGGGATAGGTTTGGGGTTTTTATTTTGTTATAGCTGTTTGTCGATTGCCGTAGTTGTAGAGGAGCTGACGTTGTAGTTTAGTGTATAAATACGCAAGAATCACAACATTGTTGCGTACGTCATATGCGCCGACACACCAGAGCATGTGACAAGTGCTTTGGCACTTTCTTGCGATGAGCAGCGGTAGTCGCGGAAGCCCGCTGCCCTTCTGGAGGGCACAGGAGCTGTCAGTTGAATTTAAATTAATCACAACGAAGCCAAAACCTCAGACCTCTTCCGGTACTTCCATAAAGTTAATAAAGAAAAAACTTCCAGTATATTAATCAATAGCCTTCTAGAGTCATTTGAGTGCCTTCTCCCGTTGCAAATATCTCACACAATCACTTATCATATATGGTCGCTATTACGAAGACAAATACACCATGGATCATAAACGACATCTTACTCCGAAATTACTGCCAAAAGACTTCCGTCTCAATAAAGCCGCAAAGTCCTTGATAACAGTGGCCCCACTTACAAGATCTTTATCTAGTGGCAAGCGTATATTGCACAACAGGACTCGGTCCAAATCCAATGCCAGCGATGAATCAAGCCCTTCAGGAAGTCAGACATCCCCCAAAAGTGATCATTTCAATGATAACGACAATGATTGCGGAAAACTAAAGATGGGAAAATCTGTTATCTCATTATTAACTACTACCAGCATATACTCAGAGTTCAAAAAATTAAATAAAAACAACTATACACCTAATGATAATGATTTTGATGATGTGAACTCGGAAGAAGAGTTCAAGGAAGATGAAGAAGAGAACGAAGATACCACAGACGATGCAATCACCGAGGAACCTGAGGAAACTGCCGACAACAATATAGACAGCGACTCCGCTGATTATGCAAACAGTGCTAGCAAGAATAGCTTGAATAGTGACAACTCAAACAGCCTAAACAATCTGAAGTCAACTTTAAATACATCAAAGGAATTACCAGGCTCTGCATCAGATGCACATGTATATTTGTCTCTTTTTGAGCAGTCGGTTATCAAATCTTTGGAGTCGAAAAGACAAGTGATATGCGGAGTAGAGTCATCCAGAATAATATCTTCAAACAGGAATATTCGAACACGAGCAATAGCGGTATGCAATAAACTTAAGTCGACATTCCAAGTCGACCCTAATGATGAATTGCTTGATGACTATTCTTGTTGGTTGTTAAGAGATGTTCTTTTACAAGGTCATTTATATATTACCAAGAATTATTTGTTATTTTTTGCATATTTGCCTTCTCATCATAATTCACTCAAGAAAAAAGATATTGACAGTCAAGCGTTTGAGGAAAGAATAGCAATGTCAGGAGCGCTATCAATTAAAAAACATTCAATCACCTCCAAATTTCATAGATATTGGTGTGTCTTAAAAGGTTCAAGTTTTTCAGTTTATTCAGATTCTACAAACTTGTATTTTCCATTGTTGACAATTGATCTCCGATACGTTTTAAGAGCAGAAGTTGTATATGAAAATAATGTTGCCACTTCACAAAGCACTCTTTCAAGACTAACAAATCTTGCTTCCCATGATCCTGAATTTGTTGGCGCAAATGATCTAGGCAGTAGTGAATTGATGGATAACAGTCATCATCGTGATGATAGCTCTTCATTTATTGATGAGTTAAAGACTCGAAAAAGTACATTAACTACAAAAGAAGCCACCAAACCTCATATGATTAGGATTTTAACCGAAACTAAAACATATTTATTCTATTGTGATAACTTACACTCTGCTAACGAATGGGTGTCCTGCTTCAAGACTCAAATATTCACTTTGAAAAACCAAGATGACAAAGTAACAATAAAGTTACCCCTTACAAATATTGTTGATTTGGAAGTTAATTCAATTTTTGAAAATGCAGAAAATATAAGGCTCAAAGTTTTAGAAAATTCTGACAGCTATGCTCTTGATGATTATTTTTTCTTGTTTTTTAATTCCTGCTTGAATGCGGTAAAAAGCATTAATAAAGCTCTACAATTAAACAAAGAGAAAACTCAGATTAAAAACCATAACCAAAGTGTTGTTGAAAATGATTATTCCAATACTGAATCTCCGAATGCCATTTCCGATAATTACATTCCTTCAGGATCAATTGAAGAAGCAGGCAACCCTATAAGAACAATAAATGATAATGGTGACGAAGATAGTAGTAATGACGATGACCTGGAACTTCAAAACCCCACAACAAAAGAGCAAGGCTCTCTTTTAAAAAATAACGAACCTGCTCCCTCTAACAAGCAAATAACTGGGAAAGCCAAAGCAACTTTACAAGTTCTTAATCCGAAACACATTGTAAAGAATGTTTTTGGCCAAACTCTTTATAATGGGTTTGAAATGTGGTCAAGTAATCCTACCCATTACGAGGAGATTAACTCTTTAGAAAGAGGTTCTGAAGATCTGTTCTTTGTTGGCTCGGAAGAAGAGCGTGTGGAAGCTGCTGAACGATTTAGAAAACATTTTTCTTTACCAAGTTCGGAAAAATTGATTGCTACTTATTATGCTTATTTGCAGAGGAATATTCCACTCTACGGCAAAATATATTTAGGATCAACAAAAATTTGTTTTAGAAGTCTTTTGCCGAGAATTCATACCAAGATGATTTTGCCCTTTGGTGACATTGAAAACTGCTATAAAGAGAAAAATTTTAGCTTTGGGTATAGTGGCTTAGTAACGGTCATCAATGGCCACGAAGAATTATTTTTCGAGTTCAGCGCTAATGATAGCAGAGATGATTGTGAGTATTTGTTACTAAAGCAACTCGATTTCTACAAACGCAACCGTAAGTCAGGAGATAGTGTTGAAAGACTTGATGAGAGTGTTAAATTGTCAAGTTCAGTGAATAATCTTTCTGAGGCTGAAAATATAATTAAAAATGAAGACAAAATCAGTCTTGAAACCGGATCCCAGGTTCCAATCATTATTAAAGATTACGCATTTGCCAGACCAACATTCAAACCCAGTCAGAAATTCAAAATCACCTGCTTAACGATTGGATCCCGCGGTGATGTGCAGCCGTATATTGCACTTTGCAAAGGATTATTGAAAGAAGGCCACAAACCAAGAATTGCTACCCATGGTGAATTCCGAGAAGTGGTGGAGAGCCACGGCATAGAGTTTAAGGAAATTGCTGGAAGCCCCACTGAATTAATGTCGTTCATGGGACATCATGGCTCCATCAGTGTATCTTTCCTCAAGGATGCTAAAAGTAAATTTACCGGGTGGATTGATGAGCTACTCACTACATCCTGGGAAGCATGTCAAGGATCAGAAATTCTAATTGAGTCGCCGTCAGCTATGGCTGGTATCCATATTGCTGAAGCCTTAAATATCCCTTACTTTAGAGCATTTACCATGCCTTGGACAAGGACAAGAGCATATCCGCATGCATTTATCGTTCCTGAGCTGAAAAAAGGGGGAAGCTATAATTATTTTACCCATGTTATGTTTGAAAACGTATTTTGGAAAGGTATTTCTAGTCAAGTAAACAAATGGAGAAGAAGCACATTGGGATTAGGCAGAACAGACTTATATCAGTTACAGCAAAATAAAGTACCATTTTTGTATAACGTTTCACCAACGGTATTCCCGTCATCTGTGGATTTTGCTGATTGGGTCAAAGTCACCGGTTACTGGTTCTTGGATGAGAAGGACAGCTACAAGCCACCCGCTGAACTTCAGCAATTTATTAAAGACGCAAGAGCCGCAAAGAAGAAGTTGATTTATATTGGCTTTGGATCCATTGTGGTATCTGACCCTAAAGAATTAACAGCAGCGGTAATTGAAGCTGTGAAAAAAGCGGATGTTTGGTGTGTTTTGAATAAAGGCTGGTCCAATAGATTAGAAGGTGGTGATAAAGAACTTGAGATTGAATTACCTCCACAAATCTATAATGCTGGCTCAGTACCGCACGACTGGCTTTTCAACCACGTCGATGCTGCAGTGCATCATGGTGGCTCAGGCACCACTGGTGCATCTTTGAGACATGGCTTACCAACCATCATTAAGCCGTTTTTTGGTGATCAGTTTTTCTACGCCCATAGAGTCGAAGATATGAGCGTTGGCATATATCTTAAGAAATTGAACAAAGATTCATTAGCAAAAGCTATCAAAGAAGCAGTCACTAGCACAAGAATCATAAAAAAGGCAAAAGCTGTGGGGATTAAAATTAGACTGGAAAATGGTGTGCAAAGTGCAATGCAAACAATTTATAGTCAGCTTGATTATGCTCAGCTTTTGATTTCTTCAAAGAGGGAAATCAGTCATAATGTTGACGTTACCTCGGTGAGAGTCAGTAATATGGCCAAGCAGCAGCAGCAGCAGCAACAACCAGAACCACAGCTTCAGACTTCTTCTGAAGACAAGGAAGACGAAGGAGAAGGTGAAGGAGAAATTGGTGATATTGACGACTATATCAACGATAGCATTTCCAATAGTTTAAAATTGAGTGGAGGAAGTGACACTGATAATAATTATTTGGCAGATTCTTTGCAAGCTAGTGGGGAGATTGTTTCTCAGAGGCGGAAATCCAATGGTTCTTGGCTTTTGCTATAATAGTGTAGTTCATATTGGCACATTTTATTGACGTTATGATGTGAAAACAAGAACGTTCGTTATGCTTTTTATATTTTAATCTGATTAAATGCATTGCATAGAATAATACAATCGCATAATGATAAAAGTAAGAGTGAAAGAGAGAAAAAAAATATTAGGAAGACTATTGTAAGTTTAAGTTTAACAATGTACAATAGCATGTGTTGACATACATATACATGAAGTTTCTTTTTCACTCCCAGGAAATATTTTCTGTAACCGTAACTTTCTTTCATATGTATAAGTTTCTCTCAAAAAATTAAAGAAAAGGTTAGAAATTGAGCTAACAAAAGAAAAAAAAGAAGTAGAGAAAATACACCGATATATACTAAACGTACAAAAATAAGGAAACAACAAACTAAAACGTCAAATCTACCTGTGGAAAAAAAGGTTAAAAAAAATATAAAAAACCAGGAAAAGCAAAAGCAAGCAACAGAGCAGAAAAAAAAAGCATTAAATAGAAAAAGAAAAAAAAGGATATTAAAGATGAGTAACAAAAGCATGAAGAACAATAAACATAACTATATGAGAGAATTTTAAAAAGATGGAATAAAATAAAAAAAGCATAAAAAAAATCAAACAAAATAAAACGTTAGACTAAAAAGACCTTGAACCATTATATTATCATTCATTTTGTGCATCGATTACTGCATTATTTCCTACATGAAGTTCAGTACTATTTATTAAAGCAGACTTAACTCTCTCATGCCCCAAATTAGCACTCTTGCTTGCAGCTCCATCATTATCTAATAGATGTGGATGATTTTTTAAAAAGCCTTCAATTTTAGCAATAATCTCTTTTGACGTTAATCCACTTTTCCTGTCTTTCTGAACCGTTAATGACGGATCTTCTTTCAAAATTTGGTTATAAATTTCCATTATATCTTCAGGAACAGTAGTAAATTCGTCTTGACTTTCAATCAAAACATTCACAACTTCAATTGACAAATAATAGCCATCACCCGCTTCAGTATTAGCTTGAAGGACATTTGGTGCTGCAAGGCCACCTTTTGGATCTTCTGCTGGTTTTTGATAAAGGATATTTGGTGCTAGCACGGTAGCCAAGTTATACGAATTCATCTTAGATCCAGTTTCTTCATCAATGTAGGAAAATGAGGCAACCCAGCTGAGAAAGAAAAGCAAAATTTCTAGCAAATCTCTATTGCATCTAGGAAGCATTGAAAATACTAATTTCAAAATCCGTTTTCTTGTGTCAGTGTCATCAAATTTTTGTGATTCAATCCATACATCATATAGCTTGAAGGTGAACAAAGGATCTGGCATTTCTCTCAAAAATTTTTTCATTAATGCTGATAATTGGATTTGTGTCTCATTATTAAAATCTGGCAATTTTTCAGGATTTTCATTAATGGCTTCTGTTAATTCTCTTAACCTCTTGATATTACCATTTTTACGGAAGATACCTTCTACCGTCATGTCTTTCTGGTGTAAAGCTGCCAAACAATCATCCACAAACGCAGGGATCCTCAAAGGTTGAGGCCCAACAGCTTGCGTTGATTCCACGCCATATCGTTCAGTAAGGTCTTCCAATGGAGCACCAAAAACTTTCGGTCCTCTGTACGACTTTTTGCCACTGCCTTTGATTCTGTTCCAAAAAGTCTGTTGTTTTCTTGTAGGTATCAATTCTAATAATTTTTCGAACGTAAAGTTTTTTGATATGATTGAATGTAGTGCAATAATGGAAATATGTCTTATGATGAAATGTTCTTCATTAGACAATTCAGAATAATATTTGCCAATCTTTGGCTTAGAATCACCCTGTTTACTAGTATCAGGACTATTATTATTACCAGCAGAAGTGCCAATATATTTTGTGACAACTTTGTCATCTTTATTAAAGTTACCTTCTCTTTGATGTCTAAAGGCATTGGGAATCAATTCTTTAGTTTCTTCAGCAGCAACAATTCTATGAATATCGTCCAATGTTAACTTTTCCTTCTGAAGCAAATTATTCACAACATCTGGTGAAGCAACGCTATCAGGTTCATCATGAATTTCAAGGTTACTATTGTCAATTTGCATAGATCTTTTACCATCTGAGTCGACATTGTCCTCTTGATTAGCCATACCGGCAATTTTAGGTTCCGGAGCATTAAGAATGGTAGACTTTCTAAAGCTTCCTACTGCTGATTTGTTTTGCTGTTGTCTGCCTTGTCTTGCTGATTTTAATCTTTTAATATCCGTTATTGTTTGTGCATAATTCTGTTCAACTTTACGTTTCTCAATACTTGCTCTATGATTGTCTGCGCTTTGGATGCGCTGTTGCTGGCCGTTTCCGTTGATAAAAGCATTATTATTAGGACCACTTGCAGCCATATTTTTCTCAATCACATACTTAACCCTCACCAATGCTATTTCACTAATGTAAATGATTTGCATTAATTTACTAACGTATTCGAAACCGGTTTCACAGCTTGCATCATTAGCAAGAATAGTACAATCTGGACAAAAAATTTGTTGCTGATCGAGACTGAAGGTGGAGCTTTTTACCAATTTTTCATCAATCAGACAGCCGCAGTTATCACATTTGAGACATTGAAAATGCCATCTTAAATTATTAATTTTGTTAAACTTGATACAACTCTCCTCGATGGTCTCATTGCAGCGAAAGCAGCAATCTGTTGAACTCACGGGAACTAGTGCTGATATGATTTTAAATGGATCATCGGTATTATAAATACTAAGATGGTTATGGACCTCTTTTAAGAATTTATCTGTTGCAATCTGGTTATGTACCACTTTATTGTATTCCAAAACATTGTGTAAACCATACCTAACAATCAACTTCAAGTAATGCGCAAGGCCCGTAACAAGAGATAATATTTTCCGAAACACATTTTTGCCCGCATTATTGAAGTCACCACCATTTGCAGAAATTTTCTTCAAAAATGCCAAATATGTCATTAATTTGGCTGACAAATTTCTTGGTTCTTTTTGCAAAGATTCATATCGTGTTTTAACGGGGGTATAGTTTGGTTCACCAGTGGGCTCTATTTGCTTCATTTCTTCGTCTTGTGCTTTCTGTAAAACGCCTTCAACATTAAGCAAGTAAAGCATATCAAATGCTTTGAATAAAGCTTCAATTTTCAAAACCAATCTAGCAGCTGCGTTTAGACCACCTATCTGATTACCGCTAGTAGCGAATTGCAACATTGAGGAAATACAGGAAGCAGTGGCTTCTTCGAAGCTCAATAAGGTATTCCAGATCCTTGATATTAATGATAAATCGATGGTATAACTTTCAATTTGTGCTTTTGACGGATTGATACACTCTACCGGAATGGTAACGTTCCAAAATTTGTAGCACATGTAACATTCCGGATGCCATTGTTGAACTCTACCGCCTCTGAATAATTCGATAAATTGTTTGAGAATCGGAGTATTACAACCTTCACAATGTTTTGCAAATAATTTGGAATAGTGGTAGTAGCAATAAATTCCCTTATCATGCTCATAAAATGACTCGTCAGTTTCAAAAACCTTACTACAAATCACACATGTGAAATGCTCTAAATGGTATTTGTGGCCAATTGCAGTAATATAAGAGCCTCGCAAAGCTTGGTTACAGTTGTAACAGATTAAGTCCAATTTTTTGAAGTAATCATATTCACAAAGGGGGACTTGAATCTTCTCGCCATTGACGACATGTTCAGAAGGAAAAAATTTCGAAGAGCATGGTTTGTTACATTCAGCACATCTGAAGCAATCAATATGATAGGTCATACCCATAGCTCTGACAAATTGACCAGCAATTGGACTACCACATTTAGCACATACTTTTTTAGGTTTTTTGATATGAGTTTCTATCAGTTGATCTGAATTTAGCTGATTTATGTAAGGACCAGTACTATCTCGCTGATTTTGGAGCTGTCCTTGCTGTATGAATGGGCCATGCGGCTGGTTGAGGGCATTTTGGCTGTCTGGTTTATATGCGTCGGGTAGTTCAAGACCATGGTTTTTAAATTCTTGCAAAGAAGGCGGTGGTTTGGATTTTCGCTGCTCAATTACTGGACTTGGAGTAGACATGAGATCATTTTCAGGCATTGGTGGGATCAAATCTTGCCAGTTGGTTTTGGGCTTCAGAGATATCCGAGCCCGCTGCCTTTCTGTGGCTTCGCTGGCCATTGAGATTCTCGAGGATTTGTAGGTAACTTTGTTAGAAGACGTCATGTTATGCTTATGGTTGCGATTAGTGTCACTACTGCTTCGAGCATTAGCTAGTAGTCTATTTTCTTGACCGTAGTCGTGATTTCTGATATCTGATCCAAAGACTTGAGAGAATGACTGGATTCTTGTAGGATCATTCATAATTCTTTGACTAAAAGATGAGGTTGTATAAATACACAGACCTCAGGTAAAATAATAAAGGTCTTGTATCACACAGTAAAAATTTCAATGTTTTTGATGTTTTTTTTCTACTTCTTTCAATTTTGGATTGGATATTGGAACAAAAGTACAGTTACGATAATTCCTGGTAAAAACCCCTTGGTTAAATGAAGTGAGGTGAAGTACGCAGTGCTTGATGGAAAATTTCGGTGCAGGTCTAAATATAGATCAAAACAAGTTATAGCCAAGCTGGCAACATAGAAGGAAAAACTATTTTTGATCAACGGCGCTCCAAAGGACAAGGAAGAGTCACTTTTGGGCTGTAAACGCTGTTGCAAAAGGAAAAAACACAACTAGTTGATGCTAATTGTAAGTATGGATCTGTAGAGATACAGAGTAAGCGCTCAGCGGGCGATCTTATTGATATGACTGGTGTAGTTGATTCTATTATTATTTTACTGTTTTATTATTTCGTTTTCCTTTATTTTTTCTGTTTTGACACGAAACTGCGATTTCCTCAGAAAGAGAATGCTATGCACCCGTGCTCCCAACCGCGCCCTTGTGGGCCTCTTTCCCCATTCGTCGACATCCGTTACTGTGTGCGGAAACTCAACTAGATTACCAGCAAAACTAGCAGCAACGTCACTCGCCCTGGGGAGTACTAACACCAGATTAATTATCCATGCAGCTGCTACCGTAACGATCCTTGCCTCGTTAGTAAGCTGCACTTCTGAAATTTACAGTGCGTAAGCGACGCTATGCTAAATAAAATTAGTAAAGCCAAACAATTAAAAAAATGACGCGAAATGCGATAAACTTTATTGAATAAAAAATAAGCAGTATATACACAAAACTTGCATACATTCAGCTCCCAAACATCTTCAATTGAATATGTGACTGCTGTGAACTTTTTTGCTCACTACTAAACCTTGAGTTGAATGCGCTAATATCAAACTTAACTAAGTTCTCAGTCTTGGACTTTTGCTCAGTGGAAAGAACTTCATTCACAACAACCTTGAAGCCTTCTGAACTCAAGTTAAGCAAATTCAAGAGTTTATCGTGTAAGTATTGTTTAAATTGTCCTGAAACAAAATCTGCGCCAAGTTTTTCATCATACCAGCAAATTAAGGGGATAATAATCGTAAATATTGGTACTAGCTGTTCTTTCTCAGAAAATTGTTTGCTGTATAAAACAATCATTTCAATAATCACACGAGGGTCTTCTATTTGATCATTTTTGTTGACTAGCAACTTAACAAGCGATGGTATCAATTTCTTTATTATAGTGACTCCAGCAATACTGTTGCTCTTAGTAGCATAGAGTATTAAACTCTTAATAGATTGAATACCAACTGGCAAAGAAGCCCTTTCCAATAACGATGCAACCAAGCTATCCACAAGCAAGTTAATGTCATCTGTGTTAATATTCACTAAGTTACCAGCAGAAGTTATGAATACCATTATCGTTAGAATCGAACTGCTGCTATTTGTGAAAGAAGGTCTAATCAATTGATAGAAATAGTTGACCAAATCATGGCTTCCATGATTATTTAAGCTGGTTATAATTTGTTTGATGTTAGACAAAATAATTGGGACCAAAACATCTCTGTACTCTTCGTTTAAATATATTAGAGAAAACACATAAAGTAATGAAGAGAATAAATCTACTTCCATAACAACGGGAAATTTCTCAATCATGTTAACTAACGCACTAAAAGATTTCTTCAAAATGGTTATTTGAGTCGGTGTAAAATCCGTTTTCCCAACATCCGATCCAGCATAATCATCCCCAATGAAAGGGATTATATTAACAATAGAAATCATAATAACACGCAACAACTCAAATAGCTTGCCAATATTATCAGTGAAATCCTGTGCCGACTTGTCCTGCAAATTGAAATAGTTCAAGAATAAACCAGAAATAATATCAATAATCACCAATTTCTCCTCATCATCACTCACCAAAATTAATCTATCAAACAAATCAATAGATTCTGCAAAAACCTGGTCTTGGAAAATAATGTCAGAAGAAATTTTAGAATGTAAAAGCTTGTTGAGAGCTGCTAAGACTCTATAGTTATTTTTAGCCTTTGATGTGGACGAAAACAATGATGTAGAGTTTTGAATTGATGAAGGCTTGATGAGCACTTCAATACATTGGGCAAAAAGGACAAAGAAAAAGTTGTTAGCATCATTTTCAAGCAAAGAATAAATCAATTGTCCTTGCTCTTCAATAATACAACCAATCACATCAACAAAGTTGATCCAACATGCTTCGTATAACTGTAATTCTGCTTCCTTATCTCCCGGCTCCTCAATATCATTACCGTATTTCAAGCTGGAATATTCACGTAATGCCAATATCCACATAGGCACAAGAATTTCCAAGTATTTGTCGACTAGAGCACTAATTTGCTCAGAATTTTCTCTGCTATTCTCATCGCTTTTTTGCAATTTAGAATAAATTTTTAACTCTGCCCAAGCATTCAAAACCGATAACTTAATTCTTCTATTTCCTCTCAAGGTTAAAATTTCAACTTCTCCAATTTTAGGCTCGCCCTGTGAAGAGAACTCTTCTAATGAGGTAACCAAAATTCTTAAAATTCTACCGCACCTATCAACAGAAACAATATTTGAACCAACAAACTTAGCGCACACATTAATGGCCTCGCTGGCTAGTATTGTTGAACTATCACTAGTGAAAGCTGGTGTTAATGCAGCAGTGATCTGTGCTTGTTGCTGTTCAAGTAAAGAAACTGAATCATAAAGCTGATCCTTAGCATCAGCATAAATTGTAATAATGTCGCCCAAAATGCTTATACCGACTAATCTCAAAGACATGATAGATGAAGTGGAAGCACTAAAGGACACTTTAACCAACTCCTGAATCTTAGGTTGAAATTGCTGATAAAGTTTAAAATTTGTTTTTGCATTAGACAACAACAATTGAATAAGTTCTAAAACAAATAATTTAAACTTATGACTTGATGGCTCTTCGGACTCAGCAGTATTTGAAACAGCGTTAGAGTTTGTGCCGTCTGCATCCCCAGTATGATTGTCACCATCAGCACTTTCAGCACCTTTAGCCATAGACTCAATTTCTTCATCTTGGATATCAACTCTAATGGTTTTTTTATTATGTTTTGTAAGAGTAGCTTTGTACGAACCGTACAATTCATCATATAGTTTGTTTCGATGAATTCTATAAAGTGTGTTAAGTACTGTAAACCACTTGATGTCAATAGATGATTCTAACCAGTACCGTATTAATAATTGCAAGTCCTTGAAATCTGGATTGAAATCAACACAAATCCATAAGAATTGTTTAATTCCTCTTTCCAAAATATTTTCTACTGGGAATATTTTAATCAACTGGAAATAACAACTCAAAACCCTGTTCAATAGATTATGGCTTGACGTTGTTGGGAAAACCTCATTTGTATCATTGAATATAGGTAGTGACTGATTGTAGCTACCAATGGAGCTCTTTAAATTATTTTTCAACAAGTAGTTCAACACTTTGATGTAAATTTTTAATGAAAACGCATTCTTGTCAAATATCATCAAGTTTTGAATAGATTTCAAAGTTTCTTGCAAGATGATAGGGTCGCTCTCCACAAATAAAAAGCTCATTAGTAAATTTGAAAGTAATTCTTTTGATCTTGGCTTCAATTCTCTAACATTGGGACCTAATGACAAAATGATTGATCTAACTAGTCTAGCAATGAGTTTATCAGATTGAAAGAATAAACTAAAGTTGGACGTAAGATTTGACGATTTGTGAATAGTATAATGATCATTAAGCAAAAATGCCTCCAACTTTTCCAAGATTTGTGAGCCCAAGCTATTATTGACCGAAAGGTGTGACTCAACTAACGTAACCAACGAATACAAACTCCAATAGTGGACAACAGGATGAGGATCGGCCGTTAATGAGAGTATGACATCCAAGATTGTGTTAAAGTTCAGCGAGTTGTACTTGTAAATGTCACTTATGATTAATACATCGGCTGCTCTAGTGAATGGATTATTATTTTCCACTATGTCATTGATATGAATATTAGTTCTTTCTGAAATATTTGGGAACTGTGATGACAATAAGGAAATAGAGTTTGCATTTAACTGGAAAATAAATGGCTCCTTCAAGTCTATAGTTTTTAACGTTTCCATGAGAGTAGGTAAGATATTGCTCTCCAAAGTAATGCTATTTTTCCGGCAAACAGATAAAAGACCATGGATGGCAATAGCAGCATTAATTATTATAGCTTTTACTCTTAACCTTGATGCTTTTTTGCTCAACAAATTGCCTCTCATCTGCTCGAGAAGTGACTGCTGAATTTTAGATGACAAATATGGAAAGACCAATGAGAATATTTCAATAGACAAATCAATGATTGAGGTATTCAAGCCGTAACTGAACTCTTCCGTAGAAGAATAGCTCTCATCATAAACCTTCAAGAGGTAATCGTTGGAAATTAATGCAGTAAAAGGATTATAAAGCACTTGTTCCTCATACTTATCAACCCAAGTCACTGGCACATAATGACTATATGTGTCTTTTCCCTCAATAGAGTCAGGCAGCACTTTTATATCCTCAATATCAATATCAGTTTTATAAGCTTCTTTAGCACTTTGATCGTGTTTGCTATATTTGACTGACAATTCAGATATAAACCCACTTTTCAACTTGCTAGATAATCCATAAGACAATCCGTCATTCACAAGATATAAATCATGATTATTCAAATCTTCACCAACAGAATTACTCTGTTTGTCATTATGCAAGTGACTTTTGAAAGCTTTCAATTCTTTTTCTTTATCTCTTTCCTTGTCTTTGAGAGCTATATTAGCTAAAGTGTCAATTTCCTCGTTAAAAATCTCTGGATTGGAGAAGTTCTTCAATGCAAAAATTAAAATTGAAGAATTTAAATCATTTTTGAGGTAATTGGACAATTTGATATAACATTGCAAGATTCTCTTTTTATGCAATAAAATTACAGCTTCCTTTTCATTATTATAAATATCTTCGCGTTCCTTACCAGTTAACTTGTTCAAGTTGGCTTCTAACGAGTTGACATATGACAAGCACTTAGTGAGAAGAAAAGAAGACTGCTTGGAGATTTCTGGAGTTACAGAAACATTATTCAAAAAATTTAAAAGACAGGTTACAGCATAATTTCTAATTTCAAGATTTCTGAAGACTTCTTCCATTCTTAGCTTTACCAGGTCAGACCCGTTAGAAGAGCCAAATGTAGACTGATAGTTATGAGTAAGCAAGTTTTTCCAGAAAATGAAAAATTGGGATATATGAATCTTCAAAAAACTTTCATCAACATTCATCAAACCAGTCAATAAAGTCCAGCTAATTAATCTCTTGTTAAATGAAAGCTTTATTTCGGTAAGAGACTTTTCAGTTTTATCATTGTTGTTTCCAAGTAAATTAGAAGAGGTTATTGTTGAGACACTTTTCAATTGAGAGGAAGCAAAAGTCAAAGTTCTAGCAATCACATCTTGAGAAACGTAATCTTTATCAATAATCTTTATCAAAAATGCTATACAATTAGCATAACCATGAATTTTGCTGAAATCGGTAACGATGTGTGAAGGTTCTACTCTTTTTTCTGCATCACTTCCTGAAACACCTGCAGTAGTTGATGATGTCGCGCCTACTTGAGTGACCTTTCTGAAAACAGTTTGAATTTCGCTTAAACAGTAATTCAAAATAGACTGTATTTGGTTTGGAAAATTTTGACAGTAGAAGACAAAAGCGTTTACTGCGTGTATCCTTACTTGGAAATTTCTGTCACCGACGAGCTTCAATAATATTAATTTAAGCTGTTCCTGATAATATGCAACAGTCGGGCCAAGATCCTTAATTAAAAACTCTAAAAGTTTCAAAAGAACTTGAACGAAAACTGGATTGTTTAGTAATAAAGGCTCGTTATTCAAATATTCGCTGTCTATAAGTTTTTGTAGCACAAGTGTTTTATTAAATTGACCAAGTGATTTTAAATAGTACTTCTCATAAAACCAGTAAATTTGTGAAAACGTTTTATTGTTATTGAAGTTTTCAAGAGACAATAATGGATTGCTAACGAGTCCTTTAATATTATCGAGAATTAAAAAGAAGTTTTCATACAAAAAGCCTCTGTTTTGAACATCATTTAAAGTTAAAAAGTGAGTTAAGGAAACAAACACAGTTGATCTAACGGTTATATCATTATTTGACAAGTAGATGTTTGTAAAGAACGATAACACATTATCAAGGCTTGATATATTTTTTTTAAACAAATTTTTATAAAATAACTCCCCGAGAGCTTTAGCACTACTCTGTCGGACAACTTTATGATTACAGCTGAATCCCATTAAAAAGTAGTTAGTGTATTCTTTAGATAATTGGTTGACAAATAGATTTTTATCTTTATGAGTTTTGGCGTTTATGGTAGAGTATTTCTTCTCAAACTCAATAAGGTGGCACAAAATCTCGAAAGCATTAGCAATTGGTACTATAGGCAAATTAACTCCATTTATAGTATTATAATTCTTCACATCTTTGGTATCAGAGAGAAGCTTGATCAATTGCTTTACAACTTTCAAAAGCTTTGAGTGTATTGAATCATCCAATGTGGTTACCCCGTTATTTCTTAATATCTTCACAAGTAAGATAGTCAACTCAGTCAACGCCACATTGGAGCTGAACAAAGTCTTTGAGCTTCCTGCAATCGTCTTTATTGACTTGTAACAGTATTGGATCAAAATTGGTGCCAATGAAGTCAAATCATAGCCATAAGTATCGAAAAAATGCTGTAATATCACGATAGCAAGCAGCTGTTTATTAATTAACTTTACTGTGGAACTGCCCGTAAATAAGGTATTTCTCTTATCATTGGCAATAACAAGTGTGATCAATTTGTTTGCTGTATCAAAAAGAGAACTATTATTGACATACTTGAGCAAACTGAAACTTAAGATATAGTCTTTGGCAATGAGTTTGTCTAAATTAATTGACAAATGTTGAACGGACAAGTCCAAATTGGCCTCTTGGTTGTAGAAATCCACCAAGTCATTAAGATTGGAGGTTATTTCATCAAAAGCTTTTTTGTTTGTGTCTTCATTACCTTCAATCTTCAAGTTGCAAAGATATGTGAAAAGCTGAGAAGCATAAGTAAAAAGAAGATGCTTTGCGTCAGGATTGTCCTTCAAAGTGACAGAAAGTTCCTTGAAGTTAAACTTTTCCATGTTCAACGGTATTCCTGGAAGGTACAAACAAGTTTCAGTCTCTGTATCAGCTAGAAGCCTGCTGTTTCCATCATCGTGGGCGCCAAGTGGTTGATTTTGTTTTGATGCGTAGCGTTTAGCCACTCTCCGATCGCGCGCTGTACAACTTCTCTATAAAATGGAGGGATACCCGGAAATGTTGTACACTAAAAAAGCTGGTCGTCAGCAAACACTGAAGAATTGAATTGATCCGACAAACATCAAACTACGACAAAAGAAAAGCCACAAGCCAAATTGCATCCGATCTATAGATCTGAAAATAATCTAAAGCAATTAATTGTGTGATATAAGAATAATGAACTTTTTGATAAAGCGTCTGTATTGTGCATAAATGAGCAACGTACAGGAGATAAAATAAAGCAAAGCAGCAAAAAGGAATATTGTGACAACTATTAAACTTCAAATCGCAAGTCAGGGCAGTGTTAAGCCATAGCGATACGGGTTGACAATCTAATAGATCTATGTATACAGCACAACGTTCTCGAGAAAAGCCCTGACTAAAGTTTTACAAAAATGTGTTCGATAGTTAGTTCACTCAATCAACCATATCATGATCATACAGTGCTTGAGCAATAACTTTTTGATTCACTTTAAGCTTTGAATTCACACTACACTAGTGGTGTAGCACCTCCAATAATAAAAATAATAATAAAAAAGAAAAAAAAAAGAAAAAAAAAAAATCTAAAGGGCTTCGGTGTTTTGCACTTCAATGTGCACTTTATTGAAAAAAAATCAGCCACAGTATGAAATCTAGACCAGCTATATCAGTCTCAAACATCTTTTTGTACAATAGCTATTCACACCTGGTGAACTGTAAGCTTGAAAACATTGTGAAATTCTAGGAAGTCTGGAAGGGATGGCGGTTTTGCCAGTGTATTGTTTATTGTTCTGGATTCTAAATTGTAGATCAAATTGTCCTTATCTGACAAGGGACGTGGTGGATCAAAGGTCATTGCACCCTCTTGCTGGCTACCGTAGGCACACATTCCATACTTTTCTTCCTTGACAATGATAGCACCACAATCTGCACCGGAATTTTC
>JXWR01002013.1_pt1 | contig 20282 bp, 9 predicted proteins | sample 315541 | NCBI WGS metagenome assembly JXWR01 (sample SAMN03273951, study PRJNA271842) | soil metagenome | isolation source: rice field ambient CO2 | place: India: CRRI Experimental farm Cuttack,Odisha-753006 | collected 2013-12-17
ATATATATATATGCTTTGTGCTGGCGCGAAAACAACAAAGAGAAGGAAAAGTGCTGAAAAATTGATAATTTAATACGTGTTTCCATTGAGAGACAGAGGAAGAGAAGAAGAGGAAGAAGAGCTTTTAGCGCTATTGCTGTTACTCTCACTGCCGTTGCTATAGATATTGCCATAACCTTAACTAAACTATTGTCAATTGAGCAGCAATCGGCTTTTACTCTTTGAATTCAGTCTCAAAATATTCTACTCTTAGCATACTACTACGACTCAACAGAACGGCCATTAATTGTCAATCAACAACACATCGCCCTCACAATGCGCTTATTCAATTTCTTTTCGTTGCTCTTTCTCATCCAGCAGCTCACGTTTGCCGCTAGCAGCACCAGCTCTGTTAGTGTGGAAGACTCCACTCACGACGAAACTTTAATCTTGCACGATGGTACCGTTGACTTTGAATCAGACTACTCTCTTTTCCTCAAAGATCAAGCCAAATATTTTGCCAATACCAAACTTGTATTCAAAAATGTTAAGGAAGAATCCACACAACCAGTCAAGCTCGTCAGTGACGTGGACTCAAATTTGAATTTGTATCGCTCATTAATCATTTTCCCAATCACTGGCCGTGGCTTAGGCCGTAAACTCACTTCCGGCGACTTGCTCAAGTTCGCCAACAATGCCAACGGTAACATTCTCGTCATTGATAGTGAACAAGGCGCAAATGATGAAATCCGTAATTTTTTGAATCAATTAGGCATCTACCCATCTCCTAAGAACTACCAATTATATGATCATTTCAATTATGATGCCGAACTTGGTGCTGACAAACATGATGTCTTGTCCTTGCCAGTGAGCAAACATTTGCTTGATAAAGATCATATTATTGTCGAAGAAACTTTGAAACAAGATAATGTCTTATTTAGTGGTGCTTCTGCCGCCTTAAGTAACAATGAATTATTGATTCCTGTGTTACAAGCCCCACGTACTGCTTTCAATTACAATCCTAAAAAGGTTAGCAAAAAAAATACTGATGAAGATGCCAAATATGTCAATGATGTCAACTACTGGGCCTTAGGTAACCAAAATTATTTGATTGTTGCATTTCAAAACTTGGTCAATTCTAGAGTCAGTTGGATCGGAAGCAGTAAATTTTTATCTGATGCATACTATAAGCAATCCAACTACAAAAATGAAAAAATTGTTAATGACTTGCTTAGATGGACATTTGCTCAAAAGAATGTTTTGAAGATTGATTATGTCGAATTTTACAAAACTTCAAACAATACTTTCAACTCAAAATTGCTCAAAGATACATTCAAAGTCAAAGATGAAGTGGTTTACACTTTGGCAATTTCTGAATTCAAGGATAATCAATGGGTACCATATGATGATAACAAAGATCTTCAATTGGAGTTCACTATGCTCGATCCATATTACCGTATCACGTTACAAAAGATTGATGCTACCAGTCGCTTGATTTCTTTGAATAACCCAGAGTTAAGCAACTCAAGCACAAACACCACCTTCCATCAACAAAAACTAAGCAATGACTTAACGCATACTCAATTTTATTCGACTAAATTTAATTTGCCAGATCAGCACGGAATGTTTAAATTCCTCGTAGATTACAAAAGACCAGGGTTCAGCTTCTTGCATAGTGAAAACATTATAACTTTAAGAAATTTGGCCAATGACGAGTATCAAAAATCATGGGAAATTGTTAATTCCTGGGTTTATTTGAGTGCTATTATTGCTTTGATTGCTGGATGGTTTGTGTTTTTGAATTTGTTTTTGTTTAGCGATGAGACTAAGAAAGTTGCTAATGCAAAGAAAAATAATTGATTAGCTAAATAAATAAGCTTGAAATTGTTCAGCTTGACTTGATTTAAATTGACTTAAATAAAATCTACTTTATGATGTATTAAAAAAACCGTCTATTAAGGTTGGCTGTATTACTATTAGTATCAATACTAGTATACTACTGCAGCTGTCTGTTTATACGGTTATAGTTGAAAATCAGCTGACCACTACTTAAATAAAATACGACAACATATACGAGAGATTTAGGGGTGCCTTTACTGCCATTAAAACAAGGAAATGGGGGTGTATCTCTCTCAAACCATCGAATGCTTTAAACATAAATCAAACAATGCTGATGGAGAGATGCTATCGCGATGCAGTGCGATATCAACATTAACCCTTTCTTGATACATTACAATACAGTAGAATATACTACACTATAAGGCAATACAATAGGATAATACCCAAATACTAAATTTCTTATGGCGTCAACAACTGCCCTGAACGTTCTTCAATTCAAGTGCCAAAACTGTCATTTGCCCCTCATCATCAATGATTCTCTTTTGAATTTGAGTGCGGCCCAGCAAAGACTCTTGACATCCGATAAATCCTTTGCCAAAAATGATAACAACAATAGCCCGGAATCAGATACCAAACAGTTGCCTGATGATAGTAACAATGTCGAAGATGAAAAGCTTCGATTATACAATGAGGCAATGTCGCAAGCTCAAGATCAAAGCGACACACCAGTTCTTGATACGAATATAATCTTGCATAATCATTCTCATTCACATTCGAGTCGATCGCCAACGGCAAAAGATTTGGCCAACACTGAAGACAAACTACTCGATCAACTTGCTGAGTTGCAGCTCAACTTAGATGAACTTGATGATGATAAATTATTGGAAATTATTCTAAAATTTGAAACCCAGGATCAAGATGAAGCTGCTGATTCGAACAGTAATACTGGAAACTTTCTATTCAACAAACATTTGGATTTGAACATCCATGACGAGTTTGAAAACCCAAACCAAATAATATCCAACAGAATCAACTCACTAACCAAAATTTTTAACATCCTTTCTTTCAAATATGATATCGATTATCCTATTTGCATGGAATGCTCAGAAACGTTACTTGCTCAACTCAAATTACAATATGAAACTTCAATGAAGGAGAAAAATTCATACTTGCAATTCTTAAACAAGCTAAACAAACAATCATCACCAGATTTGACCAAGTTGGATACTTCCTTAGCAGAATTACAAAAATTGAACCAAAAATATTCAGATTCGATATCTGAAATCAAGAATCTTGAACTGGAAGAGTCTCAATTGAAAAATGATATAGCTAGCATTAACAAAGAAATTGCATTAATTAATTCAAAAGAAGCAGACCTATTGACCAAGAAAAATTTATATGAGTTAGAATTAACTGAACTCAACGAATTGAATAATCAAACATTCAACAATTTGCAGCAAAAATTAGAAATTAATGAAAAGCTAAAGAATTCTAATGTATTCAATGATGTTTTTAATATTTCGTATGATGGACCTTTTGGAACGATAAATGGTCTAAGGTTGGGGAACTTAAAAAATTGCAAAATTTCATGGTTGGAAATCAATTCCGCATTGGGTCATATTGTTCTTTTGCTCTCCATAATTATAAAGAAGCTTGGTTTGAACATTAAAGGGTACAAGTTGGTGCCGATGGGGTCGTATTCTAAAATTGAAAAGTATGAGCCAATACCCACGGTAACAACAACTGGGCTCTCAAATAACGAAAACAATAACAGTTCTGCAGAGACACAGCAGCAGCAACGACAACATCAACAATTTAAAAAAGTCACATTTGAACTATATTCATCTGGCCAGACAACCATTGAAAGACTCTTCACAAACAGCACTTTAGACCAAGCAATGATTGCTCTACTAAACATCATTAAACAGATTGAAGATCAACTCAAACATAAATATGATAATTCGATTGAGCTACCATATGTGATTAATTTGAATAATAATAAGATTGGTGGGCTTAATATCAAGTTGAATAGAAAAATTACTGACAGTGAATGGACCATGGCTTGCAAGTTTTTGATTACTGATGTTAAATATATCTTGGCATTTTCAAGTTATTAGAGATATCATGTTGAGTGTTTTACGGAAAAAAAAATTGCAATTGACTAACATATTTATAGATGCCATGCATCAAACATATAGATGTATGAAATATAAGTTTGTTAGCATTTTCATCATGCCAAACAAAACGAGGAATTGAGGAGTCATATGAAGTTCTCGTAATATCATATACTACAATGGTGGATTTAAACTAAGGTTAAGCAAGTTAAATTAGTGTTTGTAAGAAAGCTTAGTATGTCGACACACACTACATAATGTGCAACCTTGACCCGTGATCAAAACATATAAACTTTACATTCCAGCGCACAACCTGTCAACAAGCGAAAAATTTTTGTAAACTTTTCACAAAAACAAAACTGTTACAGCCAACAATTCTTGGCCACATAGGCCTATAAATATTCATAGATTATGTGTAGTTGATGCATGTTCACAAGAGTTTATCAAGCGTTGGAATGCAGACTGACTGAAAATATAATAAATAAAATAATAATAATAATAATAATAATAATAATAATAATAATAATAATAATAACAATAATAATAATAAAAAAAAAAAAAAAAAAAAACAGGAAAGCAAGCCAAATAAAATAGTATAAAAGTAACAGTAACAAAAAAAATAAATAACAAAGGGTATGTACAAAATAATTAAAAAAAAGAAAAAAAGATAACAATAAGCAAATACAATTTAGCAATATTTTGCAAATCTTTATCAATAAAGATCAGAGGCTAATTAAAAAATTTGGCGACAATTGCTAACCAAAAACTCAGTAACATCGTTTTTGTAAACCATATCAACAATTTCTCGTTCTCCAGTCAAATCTCTTACTAAACTTGGAGCAAAAACAATCGCTAAGTTATGCAACGTCATGAAATTGGACTCAGAGTATTGAGAAATCAAATGTAAATGCTTAGCAATGATGTTTAAAGTCAAACGATGTTGCTTTGGTAACTGGTTGACAATACTTTTAATTTTTTCAATTTTCTTGTCAGTACGCTTGATCGTGGCACAAGAAATGTATTGTTCGTACAATGAGTAAACAATCACTGGCTCTGGTAAACGGCGCAAATATCTTTTAAGCACTGATGTCACCACATTAATGTCACAACTGAGCATTTGCTCCAACTCTTTAGAAGTGGTTTCATTATTTCCAAGACTATCAAATGCTTGTTCCAACTGTTGAATTTGTGAAGTACCACCACTTTTTCTGTAAATACCTTCACTGTGAATACCATGTTTTTCGACATATTTAATACAAGTCAAAACCAAATTAGGAACATCGCGATTTTCCATGTTAGATTTTTCAATCAAAGAAACTGTAGTGGTTTTACTTTTATTCAAACTACCAGCAACTAATGCTGAACTAGCTGATTTGATTGGCGATTTGATGCCTGCAAGAAGTTCGTTATTCAAATTATTTGATGATGTTGAAGATGTTATTGAACTACTGAATTTATCCAAAAATGTCATGCCTTTGCCCTTGGTTTCCCCAGTAGTTGGCGTATTAATGTTATTATTCATCTTGTTTTTATTATTCATTTGTGTAAATGCGTCTTCATCAAGATGTTGTAATACCGGCGCACTAATTTTGAGAGCGCTGTTGCTGTTAATATTACCGTTATTGCTGATAGTATTATTGTTGCTGTTGTTGTTATTATTATTGTTACCAATGCTACCTTCGTTATCCTTATTTTGGAACTTAGCAAATCCCTTACTTCTCCAAAATCTAGCTTTGACTTTTGGCTTAACTGCTGCTTGCACAGATTCAACTTGCCCAATAGTAATTTCTTCAGTGGTTGGAGTTATAACTGACGAACTATATGGTTGTACTGAAAATCCTTGTGAGGTGCTAACTAATAGTGGTGACTTGACGTTCCCGTTGTTTTGGTGATACAAATTGTCAAGATTACCATCCATACTTGAGTTGGCTAATGGTGTTGTTTTGTGGGCCGCAGTAGGGAAAAAGCTGTCTTTTTCAGGGATAGAGTGCTCAGAGGTGTTTCTGCTGCTGGATTTATATGGAACCAAATTACTTCTATCCAAAGCTTCACGACTGTGACCAAATTTGTTATGACTTCCTTCCTCGGTGCTAAAATTCTCATTTGAATCATTAGCACTATATTGAGCCTTGCTAAATTTGATATGTTCAAGAGCTTGTTTTTCCTTCTCAATTTGAAATTTAAGTTTCTGCATGGTCAACGTGAGCTCCGACAATTCGATGGTCAAAGTGTCACGGGTAGTAGTCAATGATCCCACCTCCTCTTTCAAAGAGGAAACTTTAGAAGTCATTGTATATAATTCAAGTTTTGTATTTTTAAGCTCTGCTTCTGTCTTGATTTGTTCTTCATTAAGTCTGATTGTTGATGTTTCGGAAGCATAAGAATTCAAAATATCAGAAGAAGAACGTGAATGAGACTGGGTAGAGTCATATATTGGAAGCGGTTTGGTCGCATCAAGCATCTTACTAGCATATTCGCTGAATACTGATTTATCAGCATCTGGGGAAACGTTTCTTGATGATGTCATTGATTTCGGATCCAATAGCGACAGTCCCTGGAACCCACCACTGGATTCTTTACTTGCTGCACTGCTTGAACGTTTGTGTTTGTTTTTATTACTTAGCAACGCTTTTGGGGACTTAATAGACAATGATCTCCCTACCTTCTTGTCTGTGCTTTCAATAGTATTACTGACAGGTGATGTTGTTGATGGTGAGTTTCCAAACTTGAACTTGCTGTTCTTTGGCGTATTGTTTCCAGAACTGCTTAACTGTTTCAATCCATCTGAGCTTTTTTTCACTTGTGATACAAGATCCTCGTCACTATAACCAATACGACTGTTATGGTTATGATTGCCAACATCCTGATTTTCGCCAAACGTATATTTTCCGCTTGCTAGGGATGCAGCTGACTTTTGCTTTCTTGCGCCCTTTTTGTGTTCTGCATAGCCAGTTTCTTGATCGTTAAAATTCGAATCATCTTCGATTTGAGTACTGGCATTTTCATCAAATTCGTCAACATACAAGATTTTTCTGTTAGCTGCTACTTTATTAGATATTGGCAGTCTTGCTTTGTCTGTACCATTTTTGGGGTCCAAAACATTTGATTCATTATTCAAAAGATCGAAGGAGCTTGATTTGTTACTTAACCCTTTTGGTGGCTCATCAAGAAGAACATCGTGCCCAGCCCCATACTCAGCGGTTTGACTGGTCAAATTAATCGTGCTTGAATGATTATGGCTTTTCAAATAATCACTGCCACTAGAACCAGAGTGTTCAAGCTCATAAAAACTAACAGACTTTCTGTTTCTGTCGGAAGACGGCTTCCGCTCATAAGATGGTTTCTTCTTGAATAGAAACTCGTGGTCATATTCATTGTCTGAGTTTTGTGAAATAAGAGATCTCTGCTTAGATACAATACTGCTTAATGAATGTCTGTTGGAAGCTGGCAACACAGGCGACAATTTCTCATCAAGCAGAACATCTTCTACTTCAAATGGAGAGCTGAAGCTGACAAGACTTGTGTTTTTTTCGTTTGAATAAATTTTGTTTTCACTAGGAATTGATTTGCTGGCATCTTTTGGTGGAATTAAAGGAAGTGACTTTTCGTATATTGGGGTGGTATTTCTAGTTGAGTTACCGCTACCGTACCCATTACTACCTCTTTTTTGATTCTGTCGCCTAGCTCGTTTCTCTTGTTCCAATCTTTTCTTTTTTTGCAACACTTTTTCATGACAATTCATGCAATATAAGCCGCTGGAAGTCTTAGCGTATCTCAAGTTATCAATTCTGTTTTTGCAGTGTTTACAAACAAAACAGTCGGCACAATAGGGTTGATTACCTGCCAATATGGCCAAGTCACCAATTTTTTTGCCACAAACTTGACAATCATAGAAGCAGTTTTCACAAACTAATTCGCCTGTACCTACTACCAAAAAGTCAGAGTTTATACCCAACAAGTTTGAACATTTGGAGCAGCGGAAACAGTTGATGTGCCATCTGTCCTCACCAAGTTCGTAGGCATGACCTTCAAGGATCAATTTCCCACAATGTTTGCAAATCTGTTCATCATCTTCTTCTATTGATGGGTCATCGTCAAGGGTATCTTCGTGGCCGTAGTCGATTTCTTCACATTCGAATCGCGTGTCATAATTCTGTATTTGTGAGGAAAGCATTGAAGCAGCAGTCATAATGACAGAGATGCACGATCAAAAGGGTAAAGAGAAAAAAAAAATTACTTGAATTATTTTTTTTTCTCTTTTCTTAGTTTTCGTTTACTCCTAGCCTTGTTTCTAATGGCTATAAGCTGGTTTGAGTTTTTATGTGATCTTATCTTTTTTGTAATTTTGGTTTTTTGGTTTTCCTTGTAGATCTAGTGGTGTAAATGCTTAATTTTAACTTGCGGCAAAAGGACAGCACAGGACGTTCCAAGAAAAAACTAAAAAAAAAAAAAAATTGTCTTAGCGGTGGAGCTCTGGAATAAGCGACTCAAAAAAAAAAATTGGGAAAAAATAAAACAAAGCTAAAAAACGCTTAAGAAACAAATCAAAAAATGCGCGTGAATGTGTCACAGAGAAACTTGAATTAATCTGGTATGACAAAGATGTAGTTTAGTTTCTTTTGGTAAAATATACTCTTTAATCGTATATTTATTTATTGTTGCTGTCTATTCAGAATAAAGAGGCCGATCCTGCTGGCGCTTAATAGAGAAAGGCGATGAATCTATTGTGAGTGGCACTTGCGGAATGTGGGAACGAATGAATCTATTTTCAGAAGTGACAAGAAACGAGTGACAAACACTACCTGGAAAAGAACATGAAATGGAAAAACGGGAGGATACAAGGTGCAAGTACAGTGTATATGAGATGGAGACACTGATCTGACGAGCACTGACCAGAAAAAAAGAGATTTTTGGTTGGGGATTGATGATCTGAGATCTATTAACAAGCAATAAAAGAATGGAACGCCTAAGCGGCGCGCCAGGATCCTGCTCTCAGCGCTTAATTTAACTTCAACGCCTATCTGAGGCTTGTCCGCATCCGCATCAATTCACACGGTCTGTCCCGGTTGTGAAGCCCTGACATAATCCTTTGGTCATGTGCACTCAGCTGTGTCCAAATGCATCACTCGCGTCAGACTACACCATTTAGCATCGTGGCTTTATGCGCTATTTATAGCCATACAGAATTGAAGACACAGCAAACCTGTCAGGGGCTACTTATATTCTATTATAAAAACAATAACGCATTGTGTTATAGCTGACGCTTTTGGCAGAGTTAATGGAAATCCATAAGTCAATATATCAGGATCTCCTAGTGCATGTAGCACATCAAAAATGTTTTTTGAGTATTGCTAAAGACTCTTTTCAAACTAAACACAGGCAATCTAAAAGGTCACTGATATCGCAAAAGATACTGCTCTTCATCTATTTTTAGCTGCAACTTGACATTTATCCCCCGTTTGTAAATTCCTTTTGAGCCCGGCATTGTAAACAATCATTTTCTGATCTCCGCAGTGAGCTCCCAATCGACTCTGAGCACCTAGTATGGTCTGCCTCGCCATAAAACAGGCTAATCTCGTTCAAACTTTTCCTAAAATTTTCAAGAATATAGTAAGCAAATATAGAATTGTTTTAGCAGGATTAGTCTCCTGTTTGTACTATTGAGCCAATCAAATTCCTCAACAGTTAAGCAATTGCCGAACTGGCCTCTCTGTCACCAACGTATTCTCCAGGGGCAAAAGCATTACACCGGCTTGATTTTAAAATGCAACGAAATCAAAGAAAACACCATAGACTTAACATCTTGAACAAAGTAATAGAATACTCGTAATCCTTCTGGGTCTTCGCTCTTCTTAATATCAGCTAATGTCTTGATTTTGCAAGTCTATCGTTTTTGTTAGTCATATGCACATAATGATTTACTTCAAGCACGAACATTTTCGCAAAAATTGTAGTGATAAAAGAAATGCTTACCTCAAAACCAATGTGTATCTTTCCCATTTTAATCTCCAACTCCTGTTTTCCATCACGATTCTTCTCTGGCCATTTGGAATCGTCTTCTTTGATGATTTCGCTATCTTTGATCATTCGCTTCAATTGGGTAACCACAGTTGGACTAATTGTCACTTGCTTTCTTATTAATTCATCTCTTCTGTAATTTGAACTATTTACGTATCTTAACAATCCCGTTTCTTTGCTAGTATCCACCTTGATGTCAAACTCTAAGAATTCATGTCCAAATTTCCCTTGATGACCAGAGTAGTACCGGAAATAGAATGCTTCGGAGGCGTCTTCCGTGATTATTTTCAAATTATCATTACCTTGAACTGACATTGTAGCTATTTGCGTCTAACTTGGGTTAATGTTGTTTTTTATTATCCGGTACATGTTGCGCATTAAGATTTTCAAGCATCTACAGCTTTTTTTTTTTTTTTAATGTTTTAAGTCCTCGCCTTCCTTGCTACGCGCACCCCTTTGTTGAACATCGCATGCCATATGGGCAATAATCGTATACCATTGAAGCAATGTACCTACTGTACTTAAATTTGAATAAAGTCCGTGTGCTGTCTGTCCTATAACGAATAAATTTGTATGTATATTGGAACTTTGAATTTCATAAAATTGGAAGCAAATTTGTAAACGGGGTTACAGAAGAAAGAAAAAGTTAAAAAATTGTCGATAAAACATTAATGAGCAAAAAAACAAAGCTATCTTCTTAAACCCAAATGGATCTGATAATTTTCATAGTCATAAACTGAATAAAAGTGTTTCAAAAATGTGGTTCCAAAAGCACCAACCGCCAGCTCGTCACTATCATCGTACCCTCTGAAAGGCAAAAAACACATATCTGTTCCATTAATGTTTAAAGCGTCCTCTTGGAAATAAGTTGAATCAAGTAAAAATTCTGAAGAAGTGAAATTATATGTAGTAGAGCCATCAAACGAAAAATTCACAGAAAAGTTGCTGTTACAAGGAACATAATATAACATGTTGTCATTTTCCTTGTAAATGGCACCAGTCTTATTGACAATTTTTTCAAGAGCCAGTTGAGGAATGAACTCAAGGGTTCCACCGGTATCAATAACAGTTGGCAGACCACCAGTGCCGCTACCATCACTTTGATAAACCTCCTCTGAGTCAATTGATAAACATTTCAACTTTAATATATTACTTCCTAAATAGTATTGCTTGAGGCTGGTGAAATACTTGAGGAAAGGGAAGTATTTTAGAACTTTTTCATACAGAGGGATCATTTGAATATCATAAGCTTTCAACTCACCAGTATATTTGGACGGGTCGATTGTTCCAAATTGAACTTCGGCAGTACTGTCATCAACGATGTAAACCCCAAACAATACCTTTGCAATAGTTTTATCACTTTTTAATTTAAATGGAAAGTTTTCATAGGTTTTGAAAACATCAAAAATATTCTGGACAATGGATTCTCCTTCTTTTGGTCCGACACCGAAAACTCCATAGGAACTGATAGAAATGTTGTCAGCAACAGCGAATCGGAAATCTTTTACTGTGATGTCCCCAATTTTTAAAGTATCGGTAACCCAACTACCACTATAATCTTGACCGCCGACATACTGCGTGCTAAAGTCATGATTAATAACTTTCAAAGTATCGGACTGAGAAGCATCAAAACAGAAATTTGTCCCAGAACAATTTGCCGCACCAGTGCTATTTATCAACGGTATGACAAGGTCAGCAGAACCAGTGTCAAAATGAACATATACTTTCTGTCCGGTTGACCCCACCTCAAGTTCAGTAAGCCAGAAGATGTTTTGGTCATAAATGATTTTAGATATAAAAGATGAAGACAGTCTTTTCTGAAAAGCAGTAGATGGAATAAACGCAGCAGTGGCTATGCCAATCTGTAAGAACAACAATATAACTGAATTCAACATGCTGAAAGGGTTACAACAATAGAATGTGAAACCCCACTGAGAATTCTTCTTATATTTGATTCAAAGGATGGTAAGCTATTCGATGTAAATGCAGTTAACAAAATACACTCCAATCTTCATTTTACGCCAGATATTTGATGGATACCTTAAGCTTATATAGAAAGAAATACGTAAGCTAGTAATGCATGCTGCAAAGGTAGATCGAACTTATAGCCTTTTAAGTGCTTGAAATGCTGCTCCAAGTTTTATAACATGTAATAATTCAGTGAATTATGCAGCAGGTGTTCTCTTTGAACTCCCAAAGGGGCAATTTTTCTATGGATATTCGCCTTCACTATTGTTGCAACTGCGCTCGATCGACAAAAATAGATTGCACAGGATAAAGTAAGGGTTGCCGTAAAATAATAATATAAGTCATATATCATAAAATTAAGTTTTCGTTTTATTCGAGGTTGTATTTTACTGCTCTTTATTCATCTCGGTTACAAAGGTTGCTAATGTTGACTTGGATTGGATGACGTCCATTTTGCAGATTACTCTCTTATACCGGGAGGATGGATCAGCGCACTGTCAAAGCATTAGAAAAAAAAACAGCTAATAATAATATTAGCATCGGAGTGACCTTTAAACAATAAGGAGCTGATGGTCTTTATAGCCAGCAGAAGTTGTTCATAGACTCAACAGGGACAAACATGGGTTTATTTTCCGCTAAAAGCAAATACCAGCTGCTAAGCAGGTGGCTTATTGCCGTCTCATTTCTTCTTCGTGTTGGTTTTTTTCTTTTCGGCATTTATCAGGATACTACCATGGAAGTGAAATACACTGATGTTGATTATCTTGTTTTCACTGATGCTGCAAGGTACGTTTACCATGGTCAGTCTCCATACTTGAGGGAAACATACAGATACACCCCATTATTGGCTTACTTGTTGGTGCCTACTGCTATTAATTTTGAAGACAATGCTTTGTTGCAATTGGCATTTTTCTCATTTGGGAAATTCATTTTCATTATCAGTGATTTGGTTACTGGTATATTAATATTGAGAGTGCTTGAACATTTTCAACGAGCTGAAGAAAATTACAAAGAGATTAAAAGTATGCCAAAGGGATATAAGCCTGATGATAAGAGTCAGTTGCGACCAACATTTGCTTACAAAAACTTGGTTTTGTCATCCATATGGTTGTTGAATCCAATGGTTATTACAATTAGTACCAGAGGAAGTTCAGAGAGCTTTTTGACGGTGCTCTTGATGCTATTTATCTACGAGCTTGTTATAGAGAAAAATCTCTTCTTGTCTGGTTTCTTTTATGGTCTCTCGGTACATTTCAAAATATATCCTGTCATTTACTCTCCAGCAGTGTTTTTATATTTGAGCCACTCTAGACATTGGAGCATTCAAGGTATACTCAAATCAGTCTTTACGTTTTCAAAAGTATGGAAATTCGCTCTCTCGTGTGCTTTTTCATTTGCACTTGTTACTGGTGCCATGACGGCGATTTATGGAAACGAATTTCTTGATAACAGTTACTTCTATCACTTCATCAGAACAGATCATAGACACAATTTCTCGGTATATAACATATCACTATACTTTAGATCATCGCTAGATGATAGCACGGTAGCGGATGCGCTATCGTCTTCAGCATGGAATGGCCTGGGAAAAGACTACTTTATCAAGCCACTTTTGACTCTCGACTTCACCAAATATGCTTTCATTCCGCAATTTTTGGTCTCAATTATTATTCTTCCAATCATGTTCAATTTGAACTCACGCTTGGCAGACAACACTGAAAGCAACAGATCGCTCTTGTTGGTAATCACATTTTTTTTCCAAACGTTCGCATTTGTGAATTACAATAAGGTGATGACGTCGCAGTACTTTATATGGTACTTGCTATTCTTGCCATTTTTTTTGAAGAACTCAACACTCACTGGGACAAACAAAGTGCGAGGAGCAGCTGCTTTGGCAGCGTGGGTTATCGGCCAGGTGGTGTGGTTGTCATATGCTTACCAGCTCGAATTCCTCGGGAAGAACGTATTCTTTCCGGGACTCTTTACAGGCTCATTGGCCTTCTTTGCTGCCAACAGCTGGGCCCTTGGCGTCTGCATTGATGACGTTGTTGCTGTGTTTTTCAAATAAGCCTGCTATTGTAAATTAAAGACGCTGTGTGTTCTAATAGATGGACAGCACCAATATTCAGTTGGTGCTAATAATATACTCTAAAGAATTTTCTCGTATACAGGTATATCTCGTCGTATCGGCACATGACCCTTAGTGCTCGTTTGTACTTTTTCTTTTTCTTTTTCTTTTTTTTTTTTGTCTTTTTCGTCGCTGCGATCGCCTGACATAACATCTTTCGTACCTCGCTCGCTTGACTGCTATTAGTGATTTTTTTTATATATCTTGACACTTCGAAGCCATACACTCTGTCATTTTCCCCAAACCACATTCCCTCATTTCAACTCTCGCTGTGTTGCTGCTCCTTTCATAACTCCGGCGTGTACTCAAACTCCAGTTTATCCGAGCTTTCTGGATCAAAACATTCGTTTTCGTGCTAGTGTGGTACTGCAATCTCCGAGACCTAAATCTGTGCTTTCATAGAATCCAGTCCCTGGGGGTGTAAAATATATTATCATCCCTCGCAAGCCATAAAAATACAGTAATCCTGGCTGTTGCTTTTTTTTTTTGAGCCTCAGTTATCAAACCACGTTCATTCTTTGTTCAGTTTCATATATATATTTGCCTTTAACATCAAGTTAATCGCGAATCTATTCATTACAATATTCAATTATATTATTTTTTACCAGTTCCCTTGCTATTATCATGACTCTCAACGTTGATAAAACAGACTGCGGTATTTTGACATCTATTTTGGCCATTTTGGTCACATTTATTTTAGCTAGAGGTAAAATTTTGGGTAAAAAAGAAGACGTGTCAACATCAGTCAAGTCAAGAAACATTGTCGAAGTTATCGAAAAGCTGAACAAAAAAGCAATAGTCATCTACGCTTCTCAAACTGGTACTGCCGAAGATTATGCCACCAAATTTGGCAGAGAATTTCAAGCCAGATTTCAGCTACCTACTTTGGTTGCTGACACTGAAGACTATGATTTGGATAATTTAAATGAGATCTCTGAAGGCATTTTGGTATTCTTTTTTGTTTCCAGTTACGGTGAAGGTGAGCTTCCGGACTCTGCTACCGAGTTCGGCGAGTACTTGGACACTCTTGAGGAAGGTGACTTGTCAAACTTGCAATATACCGTTTTTGGTTTGGGTAATTCTACTTATGAATTCTACAATGGGGCAGCCAAAAAAGTGGATTCTGATTTGGCCAAAGCAGGTGCTACCAAATTCGTGCCTTATGGTCAAGGCGATGATGGTACAGACACCTTGGACGAAGACTTTTTGGCTTGGAAAGAAAGTACTTTTGAGCTCTTGAAAAACTCCTTGTCTCTTAAGGAAGTTGAAGCCAAATATGAACCAGCAGTCTCTGTTACTAAAAGATCTGATTTGAGTACAGAGTCAAAAGATGTTTTCCTTGGTGAACATAACAAAGCATATTTGGTTGAGGATGCTGAAAAGTTAAACTTGGGTCCATTTGACCATACTAAACCATATTTGGCTCCAGTAGTGAAAACCAAGGAATTGTTCAGTCTCTCTGGTCCACGTCGCTGTATTCATGCAGAATTTGATTTATCTAAGTCAAACTTGAAGTACTCAACCGGTGACCACTTGGCAATTTTACCTCCTAACTCTAACGAAGAGGTTAACACATTTTTGAAAGCATTTGGTTTGACCGAAAAGAAGGATCAAGTCATTGAAGTAACACCTCTTGATGAGACCTCAACCCACACTTTGCCTTCTCCAACCACTTTTGAAACTATTGCACGCTACTACTTGGAAATCACTGGCCCAGTGTCAAGACAATTCTTAGGTAGCGTTGCAGAATTTGCGCCATCCGCAGAAGTTAAACAATTGGCTACCAAATTATCGAAAGACAAAGAATTGTTTCATAAAGAGATTGTTGAGAAAAAATTTAATACTTCTGATGCGTTATTATTTTTGTCTAACGGTCAACCATGGTATGATGTGCCAAGTTCCTTTATTGTTGATTCTATTGCTAACTTACAGCCTCGTTTTTATTCTATTTCTTCTTCTTCGTTGTCCGAAAAACAAACTGTTCATATTACTGCTGTTGTTGAAGCTGAGCCAGCTCCAGCTGCTAACAAACCATATGTCACCGGCGTTGCCACTAATTTATTGCACAATCTTGAAGTCAAACAAAATAATGAGGATGATAACTTGTTTGTTACTTATGATTTGAACGGCCCAAGAAACCACTTTTTGCCTTCGAAATTGCCAGTTTTCGTGCGTCGCTCTAACTTTAAATTACCAACTAACAGTAATTTACCAATTATTTTGATTGGTCCAGGTACGGGTGTTGCTCCTTTGAGAGGTTTTGTTAGAGAAAGAGCCGAACAAGCAAGAAAGGGAGTTAGCGTGGGCAAGACCATCTTGTTTTTTGGTTGCAGAAAGTCTAATGAAGACTTCTTGTATAAAGAAGAATGGCCAGAGTATGGCAACATTTTAGGAAAAGATAAATTCGAATTTGTTGCTGCTTTTTCTAGAGAAACCAGCCAAAAAGTTTACGTACAGCAGAAATTGTTGGAGAAGTCTGATGAAATCATTGATCTCCTCAACAAAAAGGCATTTATTTACGTTTGTGGTGATGCTGCTAATATGGCTAGATCTGTTCAAAATACATTGGCTAGTATCATAGCTAAAGGTAAGTCAGTTTCCGAAGACAAAGCCTTGGAAATTCTCAGAACTTATAAAACGCAAAACAGATACCAAGAAGATGTTTGGTGATTTGTTCAAGTCATTTTTTTCTTTAATATTTAGTTCCTTGTCTTTACTTTTTTTTCAAATTGCTTTTATTAATTTATTGAAAGTTCATATCATCTCATAATGCCCTTTAATTTGATAAACCTTAGTTGTTTTTTTATATATAATTTGCATAGACTGCTGTCAAAAATACAAAACAGATCAGTGGATGTGGATTTTATGTAATTCAAAATTTATGCGTTATGAAGAGCGCTAAGCATGCAGATGCGTATATCAAAACCGAAAATGCGTTTGTGTACGTTTACAAGCTTTCTTGTTTGTGCACTGTCATCACCTGCACTCTAGGCGCTTGGACGCCATAGGTTGTATATTACTTCTTGTGCTCGTTTTCCCATTTTTTGGACTTATGTCGACAGTAGGATCTAAAACGCTAAACTTTTACCTCATACTTTTGTCAAAACATGCTCACGTCAGCCGATGTTCTCAAGGCAAGAAGGGAGGCTGCTAGCGCCGGAGCTGATGATCCGGATATCATGGGCATGCATGACGGTCAGCTAGGGTATGGGTTTGGAGATGCTGATGACGATAATATTACCACAGCTTTTGGATTAACTGAGAAGAAGCTGGATAGCTCCACAAAGGATAAGGAGAGCCCAAGGAAGTTTTCAGTAATAAGTCGTTTTAGAAACTTCTCGAAATCAACAACAAGCTCTAAATACAGCGATGATGACGAGGAGCAAGTTGGTGGAGGTTTGTCGCCTCTTGACTCCCAACAGAAACTGTTTTCGCCTTTTGCCCTTGGCGATAATTCTGGAAATACAAAAAAAAGAGATAATACCAAAAATTTAGGAAAGAAAAGTAGAAATATGAAGAAAGCTAAATTGACGGAAACGATACAAAATTATGATCTTAAAAACCCAGAGCCAGGCAATTCGTCCGATGCTTCATCGTCTAATTCTAGGGAGCTTCCTAAACTTCCTCCAAGACCAGAATCACACCGCGAAACACCTACAAGACCACCAAAATCTTTAGCAGCATCTCCATCCGACTCCATAAAAAAAAGAAGAATAAAAAGCTCTAAATTTGCTTCGGATATTGCAAAAAATTTACCATACAAGATGCGCAATACTAAATCAACTCCTAATTTACTACAAACTAGCACTAACAAACTATTTTCTGCATCACCCTTCTCAAAATCAAGTATGAAGCCACCAGATATTAACCTTTATTCGGGGTCGCCCCGTACTCCAAGTGCACGGCCGCTCTCAAATTCGGGATATATCGATGATAGGCTTTTGAAAAAGGATACTTTCGGACCCAGTGCTCCAGGGACGGGAGGTAATCTTTCAGATATGCATTCTCAATCTACCCCAGTAATAAAGAGAAAAAGAAAGTACGGCAGACCAAATTCAAATCAAGAACCTGCCAGCGTTTTGGATGCTATAAGCCCCTTGACATCAGCTAATACTAGCAAAAGGCCAAGTAGATCGGGAACAGTACGCTCTGAGAAGACCATTTTGCAAATTGAACGAGATGAAGTGAAAACTCAAAAATTATCCAAGAGTGAGTTGGAAGATATTGAAAAGGAGTTTGAAATAAATGCGAGCTCCAAGGTAATTCTAGACGACATTTATAACACAAGATATGATCAGCTGAGTGCTTCAAGCAATGATGAGGATGTAGGTCCACTCTCTGGAGATGCTGCCACTTCAGAAATACCAACTAGTCTTCCTAAAACAGAACTCAATACAAACGCAATTGAAAAGCTTCCTTTTTTCAACGAAGCTTTAAGTACCGGAGTTCCAGCAGCAACCGGAGGCTTTCAAAATGACCTCAGAAAAGCGTCTAATCATTTGAATCTACAAGACAAATTTCAAGACGGACCTGATAGGGCTATTTTTGATCATAATACGAGAGTTGGATCTGTAATTTATAACCCTAACCCACAATTGCTTAACGAACTAGAGGTCGACAACCAAGGTTCAGACAGAGACTCAAAACATCATTCCACTAGAAGTATCAGAGGTGTAAATAAACTTAGCAAAACGTCCAATATTCTATTAATTCTATTTGCTGCGCTTTTTGTGGCAGCCGTCTCAATATTCATACCACTTATTGTTATATTGTACAGAGGTACTGAATCAGCATTCAATAGATATTTTGACAGTCAACCACCGCATTCCAAAGCAAAATTATTGGATAGATTAAATGAGAATTATAATCAGAACATTGGAAATGAGAGTCTTGGTTTTTATCAAAAGTTTCCTTCAAATGTTTCTAAGTCAATATCACCGTCAAAGGGGCATAATTTATTTGGTCTAAATAATGCCAATTATTACAGCACTTTGAATACTCATGAAGGTCTTCCTGAATTTTACCGCAACGACAAAGAGTTGACAGCATTAATGAAAAACGGTGCACTTAAAACAGCGTTCTATGGGATTGATTACGCTCCAATGAATGTAATGTATGTATTGCAACAAACAATTTTTTTTTCTTTACTTAAAACTACGCTAACATTATTTTTTTAAAACTAGCCATCCTTTTTGTGGGACAAGCGAAAGAGAAATAATGCTAGATCTCGCATTGCTGTCTCAGGTAACAACTAGAATCAGAACATACGGAATGCAGTGTGACCAGCAAAGTTTAATTTTAGAAAGCCTGAATAAGTTAAATTTAAACATGACTCTTGCTGTTGGTGTTTGGATTGGTAGTGACGATGCGGTTAATACTCAGCAGCTGATATTAATGAAGGAAACTCTTAAAAAATACCCCAGAAAATATTTTGACTCTATATACGTGGGCAACGAAGTTCTTTTCAGGGAAGAAAAAACCTCATCAGAAGTTGCAAAATATATAAAAGATGTCAGAAAGTTTATCCGCGAGGAGCTCAAATGGGAGGATTTGCCAGTAGGTGTATCTGAAATTGGATCAAAGATTGACACTGCATTAATAGAAGCCTCGGATATGGTTGGTGCTAACATACATCCCTTTTTTGGTGGCGAGCCAGTAAACAATGCTACAGATTGGGTGTTTGATTTTTTACAGACACAAGTCGAGCCACTGAACTTCAAGGCGAAGAGCCCCGCAAACATGATACTTTCGGAAGTTGGCTGGCCATCTGGTGGAGGAAAATATCGGAACTCAGTAGCTGGTACAAAAGAGCTTCAATCGTTTCTTGATGAATGGATATGTGCTGCTCAAAAATCCAACTATGCTTGGTTCTGGTTTGAAGCTTTTGATGAGCCTTGGAAAAAGATCTATCATTCAAATGAAGGAACATGGGAAACCCAGTGGGGGCTGTTTTCGGTTGACAGGAAATTAAAGCCAGGAATTACTCTTCCCAAGTGTAAGTTTCACCAATGAAGATGATAATTTGCCTTATTGATTGTTTTGTTTTTTACATTGCTTTTCACTTTCTACTCAAGTTCAATGTCGACAGTGTTGCGCAGAAGCGAAGGTAAATTTAATAGCACAATAATATCGCATCAACTATACCCACGACAGTAGCTATTAAATAAAATAAAGAATACCAGAACACCAAAATTTTTAACGAGGTGTGGCCAATTGTGCTTACATTCTCGGACACT
>JXWR01003609.1_pt1 | contig 20241 bp, 11 predicted proteins | sample 315541 | NCBI WGS metagenome assembly JXWR01 (sample SAMN03273951, study PRJNA271842) | soil metagenome | isolation source: rice field ambient CO2 | place: India: CRRI Experimental farm Cuttack,Odisha-753006 | collected 2013-12-17
GTGCGCGGCGCGGTGCATATTGGCTGTAGACTGTTTGATTGTGTTTATAACAAAAGATGTGCGCCGTGGCGCATGAAGACGCGTCCCATGGATCCTGTTTATAGCAGTCATAACAGCTGAATCAAGCAACTGGAAATGTAAATCCTCAAAAGGGTACTGACGAAATACTATTCACGGCTCCACAAAGCTATTATTACATGCTTGGTCTCTGTTTGTTTCCACAATATTTTGCGGCTCTTTTGCAAATGAAAACGCGAGGACATACAGATTTACAAGCACCATCGACATGGTCACTAAGAGTTTGACAATATTTTGCAAGTCAGTTTAAGCTTCGGACTAAGGAAAATAATCTAAGTTGAGAACTCGACAGACTTGGATATTCTAGCTAGTTGACAAATCAAGCTCGCTGAATCACGTTGTCAAAGTAGTGAGGGGATACAACTAATTTCAAATAGTTTGTGAGTCTAATAAAAACATATCAGTACTGCTTCTCATTTCTGGCTTTATGGCAAGTGATATACGCAAAAACAGCATAATAGCATTACATATCGGCAGTTAAATAATTGTAGCAGTTATAGACGAGAAATAGTTGCTAGAATCTATATGCGCTGGGCACAAGGACAACAGATTCTTATTATTTTCCATAGCCCGTATCCATTGGGAAATTTTTTCGGACACACACTTAAGTTGATATACGACGCACCGCCGTAACAATCTGGCTTTGTGTTCTATTGCGCATCTCAAACTTATTAGCTGGCTCGTTTGTTAGAGTCACATGTAGAATTGTTCCGATTTTGATACTACATCTCGGAACAAAGAATTTTCTTTCAATTTCATTAGAAAATCAACTTGGTTGATGATGAAATCAATAATCAATAAGGCTGCATAAAAAGGGCTACTTTTCACACAACTGAAATTTACTTAATTGTCATTTGCTTAAGATCCGGTGCCTTTAATATTGTAAACATTTGTGCAAATTAATGAACTTGATAGGCTACAGGAAGTAATTTAACTTCCAGCCGGTTTTTAAGAAAATCTGAAAAAAAAAAAAAAAAAAACATTGATATACTTTTTGTATTTAATATGTCGTGTCTTTTTGAAAGACGCCTCGGGGAATATCAAATAATCTTGGACTCCGACTTCTCAAGTAGTAAAGCCGGGATACGTCCCTTAGATCCATGATTTTTACCTAGCCATTTGTTACCGTTTAACTGTGCCAAGTTTGGGAGTTGTAGACACGGAAAATGACCAGAATTGAAAAATAAAGCAATTTTTAGAAGTGTCAACATGCAATAAGGCCTCTTTGCTTTTGACTGATACCAAAAGTTTACTATTTTAGCTGCTAGGTTCCAGTTTAAGGCGTTTGAACGCTATTACACAGAAATATTTTTGATATGAGAATATGTTCAATAGTGGCTGATCTATGGCAGATAAAGAACAACAAAAGAAAAAAAGCCATTTGGTACTTCTCAGACTGTATAAGAAATTCGATTTGCTCTATTCATATGTTAGACCATAAAGGAAATGTAAGAATAACAGATGGCTCGATTGGATGTGGGAACGACTTAGGAGCTCGAAAAGTAAACCAAAATGTGTCTGCCGTCAGAAAAGCTTTATAAATAAAATTTTTTTATTCAAAAAATTTAACAAAAAGCAACGATAACCAGAGTGTGTCGAGATAAATGTTATTAAAAATAAATGTCGCTAAAGGCCTATAAAGCTTCAAAACACAAGGAACGGAGAGCGTGTGATATACTATGCTTAAATTTTCTTAAAAGTACTTAAATTAGCAATGCATAATTTGAAAAGACAGGCTTGCAATTTGCACAAAGGCTTTATCTATGTTACCTCCAACAATTAGCCAACTTTCAACCACTTTACTTAGCCAATGCTAAGCCAAAGCCGCTTCGACTTTCAGTGTCTGTTCCCCAGATTTGTGAGGCGCTTCCAGAGATTATTGTCACAGCTGCATTACATAGATACATAGAGTGCTAATGCCAGTGTTGTATCTGAACATGAAGTGTTTTGTCGTGGTGAGCGTAAATGTTTGCTAAATTTTTTGATTTTCATGCTGGCAATTTCGCTGCAGGATGCAGCCGGGTACCCCCTTTTTTGGGCATGCATCCTGTTTTGTGTTTCTCAGTTTGTTAGACGTCGTCTCGAAAAGAAAACCCGACAAAGGCATGGCGGGCACTTCTGCGTTGGGCATCACCATCTCAGAGTTGGGCATGCTTTTGCACGGTTTCGTGTTTTTTTTTACGTTTTTCTTTTCTTTTTTCTATTTCTGAGATTCATTCTTTTATCACTCATTATTCTGGCAGCCTCTTTGTTAAATTTTGCTCGCTGTTTTGCTATCTTTATTCGCTAAGCTAGTCCTTGCAAACCATAAAAGAACAAGTGCCCTGCAACTCATCTCGCATTGAACTGAAAGCGGAGCATAGAAAATAAGTCAACCAAGTGCTAATATTCAAATCAACTAGTTCAAATCGTATCCTGAGTTTCTTTATTATAATTATAAAACAACAACATTAAAGTGTATCTTACATCATAATCATAATCTTCTTCATACGGATATGGAGTTAAACAACAATAGAACATACGATGATAAGATATCGCCGCCAAGTTCTCCTTCGCCATCCTCATCGAAAAGCAGCACAAGATATTCAGCGTCGACGCCGTTTCCATTGCAGTCTCCAAATAAAAAGAAAATAAGCAAGGTGGTGTATGGTGATAGGTACATTCCTAATAGAAGCGGCGTTGATTTGTCTGCTGCTTACTCCTTGTCAAACCACGATTACGCAAATACTAGCAACCGAGGTGATGTGGAAAGCGATTTAGACTACAAAAGAGAACAAGAAGCAAATATGACATTTTCAACTGTGTTAAAAGCTGAACTTTTTGGCGATAATGTTCCCGGAGCAACTCCACCTTCTCATATAAATAATATTTCCAGGTCATACACACCTTCCAGCACAGTGTCTACCTCAGCTGCAAGTCTCGACCAAAGTCCTCCTAGATCATCACAAAATAACAATTATATTAGTAATGCAAATACGTCCTTCACGCCCATTAATAGCAGCCTATCAAGTTCCAATATTAATAATCACGACTTCATTAACACAATAAATACTTTTCCCAGAGCAAGAAGAAGCTCGTTTATACACGACAGTCCAGAAAAGCGTGTGATAACCTCACCAAAGTCCTCTTCAAATCTTTTGACCTATAAATCACCCAGAAAAACTAAATCAACCACCACAATAAATGTCGATGTAAACAATGAATTATATTCACTTTCACCAGTGAGGTCTGACTCCCAAAGATTATTATTGTCTCCTCACAAAAAGCCTAGACAGATATCTAAAGTTCCTTACAGAGTGCTTGATGCTCCTGATTTAGCTGATGACTTTTATCTTAATTTAGTGGATTGGGGGTCGCAAAATATTTTGGCTGTTGGGCTAGGCTCATGCGTTTATCTATGGGATGCTGTCACTGGCTCTGTAGACAGATTGTGTGATTTAGGGGACAACAACAAAATTACTAGTTTATCGTGGATTAATGCGGGTACGCATTTGGCAATTGGGACCAATGTTGGTTTAGTGGAAATTTGGGATGCTTCAACTTGTAAATGCACAAGAACTATGACTGGACACGTTTCAAGAGTTGGATCACTAGCTTGGAATGAACATATTCTTTCTTCGGGTTCTAGAGACAGATCAATTTTGAATAGAGACGTCAGAGTGCCCGAACATTATATCAAAAAATTGGAACACGTTCACAAACAGGAAATTTGTGGACTCAAATGGAACGTTGAAGAGAATAAGCTCGCGTCTGGTGGTAATGACAATAGATTGATTGTTTGGGATGGCTACAACACTTCGAAGCCACTTTACAAATTTGAAGAACACACCGCTGCTATCAAGGCTATATCGTGGAATCCACATCAAAGAGGCGTGTTAGCCTCTGGTGGTGGTACAGCTGACAGAAAAATCAAAATTTGGAACACTTTGACTGGTACCAAAATGAATGATTTAGATACTGGATCACAAGTGTGTAACTTGCTTTGGTCCAAAAATTCAAGCGAGTTGGTAAGTACACATGGCTACTCAAAAAATCAGGTCGTTATTTGGAAGTACAACCATCACAACTCAAGCTCGTATCCTACTGAAAGCAACTATACTGCTCCGTATCAATTACAGCAAGTTGCTTCATTAACGGGTCATACCTACAGGGTATTGTATTTAGCAATGAGTCCAGATGGGGAAACTATAGTTACTGGCGCTGGTGATGAGACACTTAGATTTTGGAAAACTTTTGAGAAAAATAAAAACGAAAATCAAAATAGTATATTATTAGATACTTTTATGCAATTAAGATAGTTGGTTAAGCTTCTTGCATATTAATCATAGCTTTATTCGTTTTATCATTGGGATCTTTTTTTTTTTTTTTTACCATATTTTTGTAACGGTAATTTAGGAGGACAATTATATTTTGATTATTCATTAAGGGCTTTTTAAATGACAGTATTTTAATTTTTTCTCTCACCTTTCCTTTTATATTATTTAGGTTGCCTCAGTAAATAAGTCAACTAATGGCTGATACGATATCTAACAAGATAAAATTATGTATAACTAAAATAATATAGGTTCAAAGCATTACTCCTAGCAATCTAATAATAAAGACGCGTACTCCTTTTTAGGTAATTTTCAGAATGTTGCTTATGTTTCAAGTTACAAAGGACTCCTTGTTACTTTAACTCGATATCTTCATGTTTATGTTCATGTTCTTCGGGTTCTGTCTCTTGATTATCTTCATCTTTTTCTTCATCTTTATCCTCATCTTTATCTTCGTCTTTATCTTCACCTTCATCACCTTCTGTCTGTTGATCATACTGCAATGTACTGACAACGGTACTGTTCTCTGAATCATTATGAAACTTCTGTGAATCGTTGTAAAGCTTGTCTGAATCGTTATAGAGTTTTTCAGGCTTAGTATCGGTGAAATCCCCAGCTGTCAAAAAATGTCCATTCCATAAAGAGGGGTCAAATTTTACCTCGTAATAGCGCGAATCAATATTGGTAGTGATATTTTGGCTCAGCTCTCTTTTTTGTGTCAAGGAGGTCTCTCCCAAGGGTTTTCTCTCTTGACCTAATTGCGAATATGTCAAGTGAAGCTCCTGACTAGCATTATTGATTTGTAGACAAAAATAAGAGCCAGATAAGGTCTCGATAGAACAATATACTGAATGCACTATAGTATCGACATCAAACAAATTATTCCACGATAAGGAAAATGAGTTAAAGAAATGGTTGACCTCATTTTTTGTGGAATTTACCAGAAAATGATCAGTTAAATCTATTGAAGATTCAATTGTAGAATTACTATTGCTTTGTGATTCTATTGTTTCGAATTCTAACACTAATGAAGGTGCGTCCTTATCCAAACTCTCATAGAAGGTAGCACAATTTTTCAAAGATTTTCTTTGCAAATCATAGCTAAGTTTTTGTTTCACTGCAGTATAGTTTGCGCCTAAGTCATCTTCAATATATGCACTTGGCAAGATCAAGTAGTAATTGTATAATCGGAACAAGCTGGGTAAACGAAAGGGTGGCAAGTTTTTTATCATTTCTAAAGCATCTGTTTTGCTTGATTCAAGAGACTTATTCAAAGCATTCGGGGAGTCAAAACTAAACAATAAATTTGTACTGTATGGAATAGTTAAATTCTGAGAATCCATATTTGAGCATCCATCAGGCAATTTAAAGAGTTTGCCTTTCACAACCAATTCAGAAAGACCAACAGACACAAGCAAGTCTTGGTTTGTAACTGCTATACGCGGAAGATAAAGGTACTCATTTTGCCCAATGTACTCTTCCATGCTACCGTCAGTCTCGTTCGGATCTGCAGATGCTTGCCAGGCATAGTAGTTTTTGGCATTTGAATGTGCAAGTTCCAGTGCTGACGGTATATTTCGGGTTGCTTCAGAAAAAGCACAAGCCATTAGCGGCACAACTATCATATAAAAAGCATTGAAAAGGATCATTGTATATTTTATGCGAATGATCTTACTATTCTTGAACAACAGTTTCGCGTTGTATTAGATTATTACCTCTGACAATGAAATTGAAAAGATGGCAACAACTATGAATATCAAGAGATAATGTAGACTAAAAAGTAAAAAATGTAAAAATTAATAAACAACCAAAATAAGAGAAGCAAGTAAAAATTGAAAAATTAGGTACATATAGTATATAAAATAGTTTGATCAGCGTTAACGAATAAAATTAGTGAAAATACAAATAAAGAAACCCGCATGTTGTGGTCCAAAGGCCAATAGCAGCGCTTATACGTGCCACAAAGCTGGAAAATGCATGCTGATGCAAATACTGGATACCGGAAAACTTGGCAAAATCCCGTTATGACGAATCATTATGATCACCGATGGCAGTGTATATTTGGACAACTTCTTTACCAGCCAATTCAGACTCATCAGTAACTTCTTTGAGTCCTGTTTCAGAGACAATAAACTTTTTCACTTTCTCTGGAATTGGTGGCACATTTTCTGGAACACCAAAGGCTTGAGGGGCAACAGCAGTGTCAGCAGTGTTTGGGGGAGGGTATGTTGTTGCAGTGCTGAACTGACGTACCGGAACAAAAGCAGGAGCTTCTTCTTCTTTTGGATCTGGAATGATATCAAGTCTTGACACATAAACAATAGTCAAAAATATGACAAGCTCACTTAACCATATGAAAGTGCTCAAAGAAACAAGCCCGGTTGTGGCTTTTCTAAGACGGCAATATACAGCGGTATTATCGCAATCTGGTTTCATAAGATTTGCCAACACAAGGCCAAATGCGGCAAAGGTCAATGCTGTGCAAACCAAGCTGTAGAAAACAGTACCATTTTGGCCCAAATGGAGCACTCTCAAAGTGAAAAATGTGCTAATGGCCAAGATAATTGAACTTTGAGCAATCAAATAAGCCCAAATAGAGTGACTAATTTGGGTATCATCGTTTTTCATAGATTGCGAGCACAAGCAAACAATACCAATCTGAATAAAAATCTGAAAAACCTGGATTAATGTGCTAATGGTGAAAGCATCTGGTGGTATTTGTAAGGTATTTTGAAGGAATGTTGGGGTAATAAAGAATGGCTTTTGTAAAACTTCATTGATAAGCTTCAACTTGACGTTAGTTGCTCTATCATAAATGTAGCGCGTGTTCGGAGCATTTGTGATTTGGTACTGATTTTTTTCGTCATACTTGTTGTCGTTTGGATTTGATTGGAATCTGCTAAAGAAAGTAGCACGACTTTGAGGACGAGTTGCACCAGCATCTACCGAAATCTTGGGTTCGTCAGCTGCGTACTCTTGGGGGTTCAAATTATATGACTTTCTTCTTCTGTTTGACTTTGGAGAAGCAGCATTATTGGGGTCATATGGAAGAGGTGTCGATACACTTTTGCGGGAATAAGGCTCATGGACAGCTTCTGGGTCTAAGCTGTGTCTTGAAGGCTCAGGACCCGATGTTTGGTTTCCTGATGCCGATGGTGGATATGTCTGATGATTATACCCATAGCCTGGTTGTGATGTTGACATTGCTGCTGATATTCTCGTTATTTTCTGCAAGTACCTGAGCTGCCTGCTGTCTGTATCACCTCAGTCTTTTCTCTATCCGTAGTCAAAAAGCAAGAACGTTAAGCATAAACTTTTGGTGATGATGCTGCTGGATGTTGCTGAAGAAGTTGGTTATGTGGACAAAAAGCAAAAATAAGGCAGAACACAGAATGTATGTGAAGCATAAAGCCAAAACTCTGCCAAAAATGGGTCCTAGAACAGGGCATGGCGCTGTTTTAATAGAGGAAGCTGGCGAGTGTGCAGAGACGGATGCTCCTCGTTATACTATTATGCATGTTGTACAGGATCCTGCAGAAACTAATCTGCACAACTTACACGAGCTGGTCAAATCACGTGACGTGTATCAATAACAGAGGGAAGAAAAAAATATACAATGTGTCTACATCCAAATATACATGCACTCACAAATCCCAGAGCACCAGGGAGCAGCCAGCCAGGCAATTTGCAAAATGATATTGTCTTAGCTTGACCAGTTCTACTGCTGAGACAGATTTGTTTCTGTCTCAGAATACTCTTGCTCTCGCACACTCAACACTTAATTCTGCAAGCCCAGCACACACAAGGTTGCTGAGCTGGTGGTCTTTGGTGGCTTCGATCTTGGTTCGTCTCTTTTCGCGGGTGTTCCTCAATCTTCCAAAAACACGATCTAGGAAAGGGTGGTGACTCCACCCCCAGACACCCTCCAGTGGCGATAGCCCGTAGCCTATTGACCGGGAAAAACACAATTCAGCGAACGAGAGTTTCTGATACACGAAAAGTACTCAGACCCCGGGACCACTATTGCCCAGTGCTATTGTCCTTTGCCACGGAGTCCATAGTGCTGACTGACTTGACAACCTGTACAGTCTTTACCAACTTCAATTTGAGTTGTTTATGTCGGAAAGATCACCGTTCAAACGTTAGACTTGCAATATTCAACCACTCAAACAGAAATGTCCCAAGTCAACTTGACAGTTATCGGCTCCTTGAACTACGATCTTGTCACTTTTACCCCACGAGTTCCCGAAGCGGGCGAAACCATCAAAGCAGATGTCTTTGAGCCTCACACCGGCGGCAAGGGTTTTAACGAGGCCATTGCTCTAGCACGCTTACTACCATCCTCTGCCAAAGAAGCAGGTTCACATAAAGTGCGAATGATTGGAAAAGTGGGTAAAGACGCCTTTGGTAATGAATTGCTTGATTCGTTGAAAAAAGAAAAAGTTGATGTCTCTGAAATCACTATAGAAGATGACGTCAAGACCGGAGTTGCCACTATTTTGGTCGAGCATAATGGCGAAAACAGAATTTTGATTACTGCTGGTGCAAACGATAAGCTAAGACCTACTAGTGATGATTTCGAGAAATACTTTCCGAAAGATGACACCACCGACAACTTTGTCATGCTTCAAAACGAGTTTCCTTTCTTTGTCGAAGCCATTAATTGGCTAAAAACCAACAGACCAAAACACCAGATTGCTTACAATCCATCTCCAATAAAAGAAATAACCAGTGATTATTTGCAAAATGTTGACTTGTTGATTGTCAATGAGATTGAGTCGACTCAGATTTTGTTTTCCTTGATCAGTAGCGAGCAAAAAGAAAATATAGAAAAAAGTGAAAAGAGTGTCAATTTTAAAAGTGAAGAAGAGAAAATTAACTTTTTCAAAGATATTGGCTTCAAGCTTACCAAAAAGATTAACAAGTCTTCCGGTTCGCTAAACTTAGTTATCATTACCTTGGGTGCATTAGGGGTTATCTATATTACCTCAAAAGAAGACCAGCCAGTCGCAGAGTTTTTACCATCGCAAAAAGTACCTGTTGAAAAAGTCGTTGATACCACCGGTGCCGGCGACACATTCTTTGGCTCTGTCGTTTCTCAGCTAAGTTTGAGTAGAAACTCTTACTATGATGCTATAAAATTTGCTACTATTGCAAGCTCACTTGCCATTCGAAAGAAAGGGGCCGGCGAAAGTATTCCAACTTATGAGCTTGTTGCTGCAAATGAGTAATCGGGGTTAAAGTGCATAAAATTTTTTGATCATTCACATACTGTATATACCTCTTTCATATAAACTTGTTTTATGAAACCAAGTCCTTGACAACGTATATATGCTATAGTATACACAGTCAATTCTACGGTAAGCAGCTTCTCTCCGTACTATGTGCCCGGGACCGCACTATTTTTATCTCTGACATTTTTTTATTTTTATTTTTATTTTTTTTTTTTTCCCGTGAGTTTCTGCCAGATCGATAAAACACTTTGTGTCACTGTCAGATCAACAAACTGCCACCTTCAAACCTGTAAACACAATAAAAGTCACAATCCACCATTTCCCAAGCATTCAGCTGGCCACACTCACACAATAATGAACTTTCTCACAAAGACGCTAGGCTCTTTTGCTGGATACAATATACCATATACATTTGGCGACAAAATACAAGATTCTGTTGCTACCAACTATTCCTCCAATACAATCTGGAATATCTACGAAGGAACCAGCAAAGCTGATAGCACAAGATGCACAATTTTTGAATTTGACTTGAAAAACACAAGAAACACTTCTTATATTCCACTAGCGAGAAACTCGGCCAAGAAGCTCAAATCCACAAGAATTCCTGGTGTACTTAAAGTGTTGGACACTATTGAGACCGACAGCAACATTTATATTTTCTCTGAACCAGTGGTACCGTTGTCCAAGTACTTGGTTGATAATGAACCGCTAAGTAGCGAGGCTCTCTTGTTAGGCATCTATGTTATTACTAAAGCCTTAAAGCATCTCAATGTTGAAGGAGGTTCTGTACATGGTAATGTTGACATTAGTTCGATTTTCATAAGTGAATCTGGAGAATGGAGACTAGGCGGATTCGAGTTATTAACAAATACCAAAAGTGACCCAGAGCAAGCATTATTTAGATATAGCTCAGCATCACCAACTTTCAGAAACATTGTGCCGCCAGAAGTGAATCAAAAAGGAATTGATGCTCTAAGAGGCAACCATCAAGTGTTCAAGCTTGATGCATACAAATTGGGTGGATTGATTTGGTGCTTGTTCAACAATGTGACTAGCTCAAGTGAGATAACTAGCAGTTCACAATTCCTTACTGTTTCCAAAATACCAAAACCAATTCAGCCTACCTATAAAAAATTGCTTCAAAATTCCATAACTACAAGAATTACCGTAGAAGTTCTCCTAAACCAAGGCGAAAGATCTTTTTTCAATAACGATTTGATTCACTGTTATAAAGAATTGGATGAGCTTAACTTGAAATCGAATTCAGAAAAACTCGAATTCATGAGATCGCTTGAAAATGTTAAAAAACTCAGTCCTCCTGGATTCATGGAGTACAAAATCATTCCAGAACTCATCAGATTATTCACTATTAGCATCCAGCCTAACAATTTTCAAACTGATATGAGCAACACTGCCACTTGTTTGTATTACATTTTGTCATTTTCCGAAAAGCTCGATGAAACAGAATTCAAAAAAACAATTAATCCAGTAATTATCCATGGGTTTTCTCTCGCTGATAGAACAGTAAGAGTCACCCTTTTGACATCATTACCTAAATTCATTGACAAATTATCCAAATCTGAAGTTAGTGACAAAATTTTCACTAATTTGCTAACAGGATTTTCAGATACTAACCCAACGGTGCGAGAAGAGACATTGAAGGCGGTTTTGCCAATTTCTTCAAAATTAAGTGATAGACAATTAAACAACGAACTTTTAAGATATTTGGCTAAATTGCAAAATGATGAAAAACCAGAAATTCGTACCAATACTGCCATTTGCCTTTGCAAAATTGCTCAACATTTAAACTCACATTCTAGACCAGGGGTGCTTATTACCGCATATAACAAATCATTGAAAGATAGATTTGTTCCAGCAAGAATGGCCGCTTTGCTTTCTTTCGAAAGTTGCATTGAAATGTTTAGTCCCGAGATATGCTGCTCCAGAATCCTCTCCTCAGTGGCCCCATGTCTTCTTGATAAAAGCTCCAAGGTGCGTAAAGAAGCAAAAAAAGTATTTGATTTGTACATGGCGAAAATCAACGAGGAAGCAGAAAGACTTCCAGCAAAAGATGACGATAACGATAAAGAAGAGGACAAATTTTCGCAGCCCAACATTAACGAACCTTACACCAGCAAAGAAGCAGCTAACTTGACTAGCAATATTCAGTCATTTGGTTTCAATTTGGCCATGGGTGCATTCACTAAAATGAGCGGCATTGGTGGACAGATGGAAGCAACTCATAATGTTCCTACGCCAACTGATTCAAGGTCATCTACGCCGGCACCTAGCAGTTTTTTCAGCAATAGTGGCAACCCACAATCGTCAGCCCCTTTGCCTCAGACGAGCAGTGATTCGTTGGCCGATGAGCTATCAAGCAAACTTGAGCTCGTTGACGATAGTGTTGTAGATGCCGACGATGGCTGGGGCTTTGATATTGATGATGAGAATAATGGCGTTGACGGTACAGCACCAGAAGAAGATGAACTAGAAAGAGAACTTGAAGCTGCAGAAAAACATAACGATGATATTGCTAATTCTGCCCTTTACCTTTCAGAAAGGCTTAAAACCAAACCTGTGGCTAAGCCTACTACTGTTTCTGGTACTAAGAAACTTTCTTCTACTACATTGAATAAAAAATCAATCGGTAGTTCTGCTACGCACAACAAAAGCCTTAAACTTGGAAATAAGAAATTGAATACCGGAAGCAGTAAGCTTCAGTTACAATTGACCATTGATGAAGATGACAAAGGGTGGGGTGATGGTTGGTAATTTTAATGGCTACTGACTGCTGATTATCAAGACGGAAAAAAAAGCGATTTTATAGTAAAATTTACTATTAAATATTCAATGCCTTTTGTGTTTTATAGATATTGTAATGTATAGAATTTGAGGTTTGCAAAACTTGAAATAAATGGTCCGCATATTAATTATGTATGTTGAAATCAATCATCAATCCTGCATTGCATGCTCATCTCAGAGGTAACCCGCTTAAGCTTCAAAAAAGTGAATTTTTTCCACTGAGTACGCCAATGCAGATGGATATATCTGCATACAATATTGTTTACCCTTGGGTATTGTCTCTTGTCTTTCTCTTTTCTCAAAAGCTCAAAGTAATTCCACACGAGCATACTTTCAAAATATCAAAATCCAAATTTGGAAAGCTATTTGGTAGCATATGCAACAGAACGCCGAAGATGTCACAAATAAAGACTTTCCCTCTCAATTCAAGAACTAAAACTACGGCATTGAAACAGCCAAAAGAGCTCATTTCATATTCTAGAAAAATTGATGAATCCATAGTCATTGATGATTCGTGTCTATCATATTACTATTTCCCGGATACCGAGGTTGACAAGAATTATGATCTTACTGCAGGTTTCAAAAAATTTAAACAGATTGAGGACAAAGGCAGCATGGATGGCTTTTTGAAAGCTATTAGCACCTACGAAAAACAACAAAATGCCAAGGTAAAAACTGATATTGTTTCATTTCGTGGCCTTATGAGAAAAATCTTAACATTACATTATTCTCCTGATGAAGTATTTGATTTGAATGTGGTGCACTTTGATGGCCAAATTTTCGTTAAAAGCAATTATCTTTCTGACGTACAGAGAAACAAAGCTGAGTTGAGTACGCGTGAGGCACAGGGAGTAGATAAGGACACTCAAGATAAATTCACTTATACTGGGTACAAATTTGAAACTCTTGCGACACTAGATAAGCCATGGGCTGATGCATCAAGAAAAGACATTGAGTCTAGAGAAAAAGCAGAAGTCAATAACATTGAACAGTATCTCTCAGTGGTGAAAACTGGCATTGGTAATACAAAGCTTTTGCTCGGTGGTGAAGTTGATTGTGTTTTTGACTACAAGCCAGATCCTAACGATAAGTTTAGTGGGAAAGATAGTGTAGTATCGCACTATGTCGAATTGAAAACTAGTAAAGTTATTAATACACAAGGACAAGCAATAACGTTTGAGAAAAAGCTATTTAAAACATGGGCTCAATGTTTCTTGTTAGGCATCCCGAAAATCATATATGCTTTCAGAGATGATGCCATGCATTTGAAAACTGTTGAAGAATTTAAGACAGAAGAAGTTCCTTTAATCTTGAAAAATAGTCCTATTCAAAGGCATAGCAATAATCCAAAAGTTAGAAAAATAAATTGTGTGGATTCTTTGAAATGGTTCGGAGCTGTATTAGAATGGTTGATGGATGTTGTTCCTAAAGATGATGCTAGCGATTTAGATGCACAGCTGAGAAACATATTCAGATTAAGCTATAACGGTGCGCTGCTATCATTTACAGAATTGAGTGATGAAGAAAGAGATAGAATAGTGGCAGATGAGCCTGTGGTGACTAAAGAATTTGTGGAATGGAGAAAGCAACTTAGAAAGACAGGCGTTGACAAGGAATGATTTTTTGTTTGCCTTGTTGATGTAATCGATATATACTAATTGCTATTTTAATGAAGCTAATTGTTTTTGTCGTTGATGCATGTTAGACCAAGAAGCGTAGACAGAGATATCCCCAATATAGAAGTTAATAGAAGATCACATGCATATTCACGTGCACTACTCTTCTTCGTATTACCGATCGTAGCTCTATGACGCTTTTCTTTTGTATTCTCCTTTGTGTAAAGATTGATAACTATACCCATCCCACAAGATCATAATCATAGCCATTAAACAAAAAAAACAAAACAAAAAAACAGGGCAATAATTCTTTTGCTTAAATTTAAAGAACTTGCTAGTTTGTCTCAATACTTTTAGATAAGAATCTGTCCTTACTTTTTTGACAGATTTGATTTTTGATCTCTATAACTATTTCAACATCACATTTTGCCTTAACAATAAATTATTATGAGCTCCTTACCAAAAAGAATTATAAAAGTATGTATTGATTGATAATATTGACAAAAAAAATATCCGGGCTCACTGATTACATTATATGAAATATACTAACTGCTTCTATCACCAGGAAACTGAAAGATTGGTCTCTGATCCTGTCCCTGGAATAAACGCCGCTCCACATGAAGACAATTTGCGTTACTTTGATGTTAAAATTGATGGACCATCACAATCACCATATGAAGGTGGAATTTTCAAGTTAGAATTATACTTGCCTGATGACTACCCAATGGTGGCGCCAAAAGTGCGTTTCTTGACCAAGATCTACCATCCAAATATTGATAGATTGGGTAGAATCTGTTTAGACACTTTGAAAGAAAACTGGAGTCCGGCTATCCAAATAAGAACATTGTTGCTTAGTATCCAATCCCTATTAACTTCTCCTAATCCAGATGATCCATTGGCTAATGATGTTGCTGAGGAATGGAAAAAAGATGAGGCAGGTGCCATTCAAACCGCTAAAGAGTGGACAGCCAAGTACGCCTCCGAATGATTATTATGTTTCCTATCTCTTCAATTATGTTTAACTTTTTCAATAACTTTGTTTCTTATCTTGCAAACTATTCGCTTTTATTTTTGTTGGCGCTCATAATTTCTCTCCATTTATCTTATTTACGTCAGTCGGTCATATTCATCATCATCGGTCGGCGAGGCAAGAGGTGCACCATGTTGTTGCCTAGCGTCTACGCAATCTATATTTTTCCATTCTTTCACTTTTCTGATTCAGTAACTCTTTGCAAATAATCTACGTGTGAGGTATCAATAGACAAAAACTCAGATTCTGTTAGGAAAAGAAGTCTTAACGCTTTTTGGTGCGTAGTTTCCCAGAGTAGCCCAAACCTTTGTGGCGCGCACTGAGTTCGGCATCCTAGCGACGGTTGCTAAGAAAATGCTGTCAGAGACACCCGCTGATTCAACAAGCACTAAGAATCCGCGACGAAAAGCTCAACGTCGGGCGCAGAGCAAGCGCAGACCGCAAGATTTCACTTGTAAACACCTTCCGCAAATCTAGCATATATAACAGCTGTTTCCATCGTTCATCCTTGTTTACATACAGCTTTCTTTAGGTACAGCATCCAGAACAGATAAAGTGCTAAGATACTACACAATACGGACCAGCCCCCAACAGTGAAGACAACGATCAGCCGGCCCATCTCATACCATAATAGGCGCAGGCGGATGAGCGCTTTTGTTCGCTCATTGCACTTTAGCCAACTGAGTGGACGGCGGTACCGCAGGGCGTTCCGCAATGTGTTTGCTGGCAGTCCGTAGAGAATCCGGCCAGAAACCGGGGGGCGCGGGCGATGCGCCGGTGGCAAGTCAGGTGCCGGCATGCTGAAGCTCAGCGGACAGGGGCCTGCTAAGGGCTGTGATTGGTTGCGCTGCCCCTCTTCCAGATCGAGCCAGGGCTCGTGTTCCCCGGTACTGTCGCTGGCTCGCCCTTTTTAGCTTTTTTGTCATTAGTTCTTTGCTCTTTCAAAAATTAACTCCCACTTTCCTGCTACTTGTTTTTTTTCTACTTTCCCTTCTCCTTCTCCAGAAATCACCTTCTTTCCTACTCAGCTTCGTATATTATAATTCCCCAAACTCAAATAAACATAGATAGTAAGTGCTATATTCAATCGGTTTGTTATTGTCATTATGGGTAATGGTTCATTTTGTTTTAAATGTGTTTGTTCCAAGTTATGATTTTTAATTTATGCGCAAGGGTTATACAAAAGTCAACATCAAGTTTTATGAACAAGTCAGCGTTTACACCACAACATTTAGCGCCGGACATAAATCACCAATCGCGCCCATATTAGCAGCCCAAGTTTTGATTACAATTGCTTTTGTCTTTTCTGATTCATTGAAATTAAATGACAATTATGTCTGTTTTTCTTATGCGTTGGAGGAATTGGGATGCAGGCGCTTAGCGACTTGTGGCCGATTAACCGCCATCAAACGTGCAAATTAAGTCCATCGAGACTTAATCATATCGTCAATTAATTATTACCATCTATTTTGTTCTATTTGCAAATTGCATTTCATTTTCAGTTATTCGGAAGCAACCTGTTAGAGGTGTTGACAGCCTTGTATCTGTCAGCTTTGCTATGTGTGTTGTTTACTTTTTCAAACGGTGTTTGGATGTTGATAGTGGCGTGCGGTAGCACGGATCGTTGACACGATGTTGACAAGAGCCCTTGTTTTTTTCTTAGATACTCACAATCATGGACCTTTGCCTTTTTTTTTTAATCCAGATTTTGTTTCCCAATCCAATTAGTGGAATAATATATCTAACTAACTATTTTTTTTTAGTCAAAAATGTCTCTTTCACGTGAAAATTCAGTCTATTTGGCCAAGCTCGCTGAGCAAGCCGAGCGTTACGAAGAAATGGTCGAAAATATGAAGAATGTTGCTTCTTCTGGTCAAGAGCTCTCTGTTGAAGAACGTAACTTGTTGTCTGTTGCTTACAAGAACGTGATCGGATCTCGTCGTGCTTCCTGGAGAATTGTCTCATCTATTGAACAAAAAGAAGAAACTAAAGGTAACGAAGCTCAAGTTGCTTTGATTCGTGACTACAGATCTAAGATTGAAAAAGAATTGACTGAAATCTGTGATGATATCTTGAATGTGTTGACTAAGCACTTGATTCCATCTGCTCAAACCGGTGAATCTAAGGTCTTTTACTACAAGATGAAGGGTGACTACCACCGTTATTTGGCCGAATTCGCTATCAGCGAAAAACGTAAAGAAGCTGCTGACTTGTCTTTGGAAGCTTACAAATCTGCATCTGAAGTTGCTGTCACTGAATTGCCACCAACCCACCCAATCAGATTAGGGTTGGCTCTTAATTTCTCAGTTTTCTACTATGAAATCCTTAGCAGCCCAGACCGTGCTTGCCACTTGGCTAAACAAGCCTTTGACGATGCTATCTCTGAATTAGACACTTTGTCTGAAGAATCATACAAAGACTCCACTCTTATTATGCAATTGTTGCGTGACAACTTGACTTTGTGGACTTCTGATATGTCTGAAACTGGTCAAGAAGAACCAGCTGCTGAAAAAGAAAAGCCAGCTGAAAGCAAACCTGAAGAAAAAGAAGCCGCCAAAGCTGATGAAGAGTAAATCTGATTATACCAATCCAAGTGTTTAAGTAAGTTAATATATTTTTATCGTTATTTCTATTATAACTAATTCTTTGTCCCCTTTTTTTTCTTTTTTCTCCTTTTTGTAATAAATAAATTTTGATTTTTTGCCGTTACAACCTGACTGCTGTCTATATCTTGGTGTCTTGATATACTCAACATCGCTTATTTTGTCATTTTTTATTATTATTTTTTTTTTATTTTGGTTTTCTTTTTTTTTTTATTCACTCTGTTTTTGTTTCAATCATAATAAGTTCCATTATTTTAGATAATGTTCGCTTGCAAATTTGAGTTATTGCGATCTTGCAGTTACTTCTATCTGTTTAATATTACATCATCTTTGCTTGAGGGCGCTTCATTCTAGTAGCAGTCAACTGAAAAATTTAGTAGCATGTAGAATATCTGCTTTGGTTTGTGAACCCATATCCTGGTTGTTTGATTTTGAAGAAATAATAACTATAGTTAAATATCAGAATGCCGTACAACGAGCAGTTCGGGCAACAACTGAGAAATTAAAAAGCAGCACAGCGCAGCGCCTCCGTGATCGTTTTCTGTCTTTTGTTTTTGTTTTTGTTTTTCCTTGCGAGAAATGTTTTATCTGTCATCATAGACACTTATACGCATTATATACAAACGCGTTAAATAGCAATCAAGAATTCGATAACATCAAATATTCCGATAATGGATCTTAGTGACTCTAGTAATCGCTCCTTTGACTTGAGCAATGCTTTCAAAATAACAAATTTTGCTGTTGGGGTTTTAAGTGTATGTTGAATCAAGGGATTGAGAAGACAGATGTGCTATTTCTACATAGATTGCGTACATTCGCAAGCATTAAAACACTAACATTCCCAACTAGATCCTATGCGGCCTTTCTCAATTGTTATCAGGCTTGTATGTACTTTCATTGTTCTGATGATTTTATTTATTTCATTTATGCAATAATGTTACTAACGACATTTTAGTCAAAATGTATGTTCTCCGCATTTTACCACCTATCAGCTATGCACAGGCAAAGGCGGAGTCGGTGTGATAAAACATAAAATAGATTAAAAATCAGAAAGGACAGTACTAACCTTAGCACATTGCTTTCTTCTAGTTTATATTGGGGTTTTTTGTGATAGTTTCTGGTGCAGGAATTATCTTTCTTGGTATGTATCGATTTCACATTTATGCTGCTGCTTTCGTGATACCAGTATGCTGTCAAGCAAAATTTTTTTCTCCTAAATCAACATACTAATTTTACATTGTCTAGAAATTAGAGTGCCTCAGGAACTCTTCAATTATGCTTCCTTTTTATTTTCCTTTATTGGAAGAGGTGTCTGTAAGTATTATGCGTGCTATTAGATGATAGATTATGAGAACAATATGGTTTTTATAGCAGCCATTACAGCAAAGACCAACTTTTCTAACAATATTTTTTCCCTATTACTTTAGTCTATTTGTTGATTGGCGTTATCGTTGCTCATGACCACATTTTGAGAATATTCCCAGGTTTCGTCATTTCAATAATCGGTATTGCTTACGGCGTGTTGCATTTTGTTCCAAGCATATTGCCTCCAGAGAATATGAGATCCGATTTTGCTGCTTTGAATAATCAGGACGAGGAAGATGTCATTTAGAAATTCAAATAACTTGATAAATGAACTAAGCAGATAGTTTTTGAAACGTCATGCACATTGCTGCATATAGCATCTGCGCTAGAATTTGTTTCAATATCTTGTTTTAATCAAACTCTTTTCTGGTTCAAAATCAGCTATCAAGCCGTAGATTTTTCAAGTATAATTTATGAAAAATGCATTTAGAGGGAAAAATTGCATGTAAAATATAAGCAAAAACTACTAATTATACGTACTACATTTAACATCAAAAAAACAAAGTTATATCATCTCTCACATCTTTATCATCTGCGTCTCCAGATGCCCCAAGTGTATCATTAGCCACTCCTAAACCATTATCATAAGTTCCATTACCAGTCTCATCACTACCATCAGTACTTCTGTTACCCACATTGGTGATTTCATGTAAAATTTCATTAATACCTCTAGTAGTATTTATTATCCCTAATCCATTTTGTGGGGCACGGCGTCCACTGTCAAACTCAATATCATTACCAATATTATTTGATTCTGAATCGCCGTTCTTGTCCTCACCTTCATCTTCATCCATATCTTTCGCATTTAGCCTTTTATTATTTTGTAAAATATTCATTATGTCATTATCATTATTTTGAGGCGCGGATTTCTTCTGTGCCATACTCTGCCGCTTTCTTTTGTTTCTTGGATTTATCGTCGAAACATTTTCTGCGTGCCTGATAAGATCAATAATTTCGCTTTTTGCTGTAGCATCATCTTCATCTTCATCGACTGCAAGTTCAAGTAAAATAAACTCAATGACCGTGCCTTCATACGGGGGTCTATTTTTGTTGATTACCGGCATTCTTTCTTTTTGCTGGTGCTGATGCTGGTTATTGCCTCGGAATCCAGAGTTTACTTTGTTGCTAAAAATCGCTGCCGTATTATCTATATTGTAAGCGGTCAACAAATGTATGCTAATTATTCCTTTACTGTCTTTT
>JXWR01001893.1_pt1 | contig 20238 bp, 16 predicted proteins | sample 315541 | NCBI WGS metagenome assembly JXWR01 (sample SAMN03273951, study PRJNA271842) | soil metagenome | isolation source: rice field ambient CO2 | place: India: CRRI Experimental farm Cuttack,Odisha-753006 | collected 2013-12-17
AAAAAAAAAAGAAAATTTATATATTTGAACTACAAAAGCAAAAAATTCAAACATGCGCATTCTGCACATTGCTTCGTTGACACTCATCTCCTCTGCCACGATGAATCCAATAATGGCCATGCCCCTTGCTAGGCCCGATGATGCTGCACAACAAAACCCAACCACTGCAGTAAAACCAGATGACAACGATAATAACTCTAAAACAACAAAAAAGAAAGGAATTAATATTAAGCATGTGGGAGCAGTTGGGGCCCTTGCCGTTGGCGGTGACTATTTGTATCATAAATATTTCAAGCATACCACCACCAGTGATGAGGGTGGAGCTGCTACTGCTGCTACTGCTGCCGGCAGTGACAGCGGTGATGGTGGAATTACTGTTACCGCAACACAAGGGGATTCGGTTTCAGGTTCTAGCCCTACATCTGCAGGTAGTTCGACAATAGCTTCTCCAACTGAAGCTGCCACTCAAACTGCAATTTCTCATTTTGATAGTGAGGTAACCTCGAATGGAGTTGCCACATCAACTGCAGCTCCGACTGCTTCTACTATTGAGTTCCAAACTGAAAATAATGAACCGTTTGTCACCGAAGGGTCCAATGGTCAACTTGGGTCTCCTGGTGACACACAGGTCCAAATCCAAACTCAAACAGGAACGCAGACAGAAACTCAGACTGCATTCTCTTCCAAAATTTTTGGTCAACAAGAGCAAGGGAATTAATTTGCTCCTTATTTGATTGCAATTGACCCAGGCATTATTTCGAATATTGAGGGGCCAGTAGATGCTTTTTTTTTTTATTTAAACAGATTATCCACTATTGTTTTAACTTTATATGTTGCTTCAGCACACTATTCAATTCTTTACTGAGATAGCATCAGAAACACTATATTACTTTATACCTACACTTGACCTGAAATTCAGGGCCCAGTGATCTTTGTTTTTGCCTCAATCAAAAAACTTTCAAAAAAAAATTTCTTTTAATGTATATTAGTGTGTGTTTTTTCTTTCTTTCTTGTATTATATGCTACATCCAAACATGGGGTTCCAGGGGGTGCGAAAGTGCTGTTGTTTGTATGTATATCACGTGCCCCAAATGCAAGCCTCGCACCCAACAACAACAGCAATTCGTTAACAATTTCGCGACGACATCGTCACCGGTGGTACTTATTATTCATCAAAATATTCACCTGCGGTACGAAATAAAGATTATTAAATACACTCCTCACCCACCCAGTCAGTATATGTTCTCCCCTTTTACCACTCACTTCCATTTGCATTCCCACATCACTCACTCACTCACTTCCTGACTCTCTCACTGGTCACAACTGATAGACAGTCATGTCCCTCAATTCAAGTGCTCCTCCCAGCCATTCCTCAGGCTCCAACAGCCATTCCACCACTTCTTCTTCCGTCAACTCGTCCTCGGTTGTTTCCGGCTCTTCTTCCAGTTCCTTTTCTATCTTCCAAGTCCAGTTATCTGTGTCATTTCTCGTCACTGTTATCCTTCCATTAACTTACTACGTCTACACTCGTCACATCAGCTCCAAAAGACTTGAAAAACCAATCAAATTCGAAGTCCCTTTACCAGATGAAGCCAAACCTCATTGGAAAGGTAAGCGTCTCAATCCGCCAACCATAATCGATCCGCTGGACCCTGATTCTATCCAATGTTACTGTCCTGCTACTGCCCAATTCTTGGGTAAATTCAAATGCTCGTCAAAACAAGATATGGATCAAGCTATCAAGCTGGCCCGCAAGGCTCAGCAATCTTGGGCTACCACTACATTTGCTCAAAGACGACAAGTACTTCGTACTTTGAGTCAATACATTCTCAAGCATCAGGAAGAAATTGCTCGTATAGCCGCTAGAGATACTGGTAAAACTGCTTTATGTGCCTCTATGGGAGAGATTCTTGTTACTAATGAAAAACTCAACTGGATCATCAAACATGGTGCCAAGGCTTTGAGTCCTTCCAAGAGACCAGGCCCAGCTAACTTATTGATGTCTTATAAAGGCGCTGAAGTAAGATATGAGCCGTTACCAACTGGTGTCTGTGCTGCCTTGATTAGTTGGAACTACCCATTTCATAATTTGATGGGCCCATTAATTGCTGCTATTTTTGCCGGTAATGGGATCGTTATCAAATGTAGTGAATATGTCGTTTGGAGTTCTTCACATTTCTTGGAAATTGCTAGAGCAGCATTACAAGCTTGTGGACATGATCCTGACTTAGTGCAATTGGTTTACTGCTGGCCTAATGATGCGGATTATTTCACTTCTCATCCTGGTTTATCTCATATCACTTTTATTGGTTCCCGTCCAGTGGCTCATCATGTTGTTAAAGCAGCTTCCGAATCTTTGACTCCAGTGGTGGTAGAACTTGGAGGTAAAGATCCGTTTATTGTCCTTGATAGCGCTATTGATTCATCTTCATCTGCTTCAAACTCAAACTCAAACTCCAAATCCAAATCCAATGACAAACTTGAGGCCATTGCCAGTATAATCATGCGCGGTACTTTTCAATCCTCTGGCCAAAACTGTATTGGCATTGAAAGAGTCATTGCTACCCCAAAGGTCTACACTGAACTCAAACAAATTCTTATCAAACGTATAGCTGAACTCAGATTAGGTTCCGATATTGATCAACTTGAAGAAATCGACATGGGCGGTATGATCTCTGATACCCGTTTTGATCAACTCGAACAAATCATTGCCACTTCAGTACAACAAGGAGCCCAATTGTTACATGGCGGGAAACGTTACACTCATCCAAATTACCCACAGGGTCACTATTTCACTCCAACTTTGCTCGCTGATGTCACTGAAAATATGGCTATTGCTACCGATGAATGTTTTGCCCCAGTTTTGACTTTGATGCCAGCTAAAGACGTTGAACATGCTATTGAACTTGCTAATTCAACTGAATACGGTTTAGGCGCCTCGGTGTTTGGAGGTACTGGTTCCAAGAATTGGCAAATTTGCAATTATGTTGCTAATAAGCTTAAGGCTGGGAATGTTGCTATTAACGATTTCGCCACATTTTATGTATGCCAGTTACCTTTTGGTGGGGTGAAAGGATCCGGATATGGGAAATTTGGCGGCGAAGAAGGATTGAGAGGTCTATGCGTGGAAAAATCAGTATGTTATGATAAGATTCCATTTGTATCGACGCAGATTCCAAAGCCTTTGGATTATCCTATTCAGGATGGGAAGAAAGCCTGGGAATTTGTAAAAGCTTTGAATGTGGCAGGGTATAGTGTTAGTTGGTGGGAAAGAATTAAAGGAATTGGTACTCTTGCTCAGAATGCATGAATAGTGAACTTCTTTATATTGGCATTTGACACTTGACATTTGACATTTTCTTTGTTTTCGCTTTTGTTCTTGTTCTTGTTCCTGTTTCGGTTTTGCTTTTTCTTGTACTTTTTTCTTCTTTGGAGAACTCACTCAATTAACTTTACTGGCTCTTCTCATTTATGCTCACATACCCTTATAATATAGACATTAATTTTCTTACTTGCTGTTCTTTGGTGCATCATTTTAATATGATAATTTTACTTTCGTCAAGTTCAAGAAGAAAAAAGTTGTTTTGAACTCGACCCATGTTGTTTACGATTTGGCCTTCGCGAACTAAACGCTACATTAGATGTGTAGAAGTTGATATTATCTGCTACAATTCAGCATATTTTGCACAAGGTGTTTTGTTGCCTTTTCAACAATATGAGAAGATAGAGCGTTGTTTCACTCCATATTATGTTTAATCTTGCGAAAAAATACACACCAGTCACGATATAAACATTCGTGAGATTAAACTGAATAATTATTATGTACACAAAAAGCTTTTGTTTTAAATATATAAACAGAGACGTGTCGCACTAACCAAACTTTCTTCGACACTAATACAAGAAGGAGAACCAACCTTCCTTCTTCTTTTCTCTTTCTGCTCTAGGAATAAACGCATCAACATGTTCCTTAATCTTTTGTACTGCGGTTACTTCATCGTATTGTCTACCCAACGCATCAATGAATTGTCCCTCGGGATCCATTAAGTAAAAGAAAATCGAGTGATCCACTAAATAATCTTGACCCGGTTTCACATCCTTAGGAGTAGAGAAATAAACTCTATATTTCTTGCAAGTATTCTTAACTTCATCATACGTGCCGGTTAACCCAATCATTCTCTTGTTAAATTCAGCCAAATATTCCTTAATCACTTCTGGCGAGTCTCTAGCAGGATCACACGTTATGAAAATTGGTTGCAATTCCACTCCATGATCTTCGGACAATTTATCGATCACCACAGACATCTTGTCTAATTCATCGGGGCAGATATCTGGACAATGAGTGAATCCAAAATAAATCAATGACCATTTTCCTACCAAATTCTGTTCAGTGAACGGTTTCCCTTCATCATCGACTAAATTGAATTTACCACCAATAAGAGGCTTGCCATAGCCTCTGTTAGCCTCAGCTTCACGCTGTCTATCGAGTCTAAGTTTTTCTTTCTTGAAGTACCATACCATTCCCGAGCCAACAACAAGCACCAAGAGACCAGCTTTCCAAGTGGAAAATTCAATGAATTTTGGGTCCTTCAATTTTTCTTGCCTCGTGGCTTCAGTACCACCAATGGCTATTCTACTGAGTTGTTTTCTCTTTTTTTGTGGGGTGCTTGGGCTAGCGGTGCCGTTGGTATCGGTAGGTTGAGATGATGGCGATGAGGTGTTTCTAGCGAGGTAAGTAGTAGAAAAACAACGCACTGTTGCTGTTCTTGCTGATGGCGCAGTTATTGCGCTGCGAGAGGCAAAGGATTTACTAAATAACGGTAAGTAAGATCTAAGCATCGTGATGATTGTTGATGGTTGTCAAATGGCTTTTATCACCTTGTATCCTATCTGCTGATTAATTTGATCTACCCACTTTCTCAGTTTCTTGTCTCTTTATTTGTCCCTAAATTTTTCACTTTTTCGCTCATCAAAGGCCGCAAGTTAAAAATGCTCAAAACGCCGTCAGGTGACAATGGTGACTGATCCCGATGTTCTACTCTCATTAACTACTCACCGAGATCTACTGATATCTGCACAAATATAACAAAAACAAAAGACAAAGTAGATGAATATGGTCTATGTACAAACTCTATATAGTATGATTTCAAAGGCTATAGCAGTTTTAGATCTACCCAAGTGCTCTCATTGTTGCTTCAAAAGCGTAGAACGTCACAGCGTTAGCCGGGGCAGCACGCAATAAACACACGGAAAACCCACCAAAAAAAGCTTTCCATCCACCAGTCTTCATGATGTATTTTGCACATTGCATTGAACTGCTAAATACTTTTTTTCTCAAATCATCAGTTTGCAATCTTGTCTTGATTACGTCAATTGGGTAAGCTGTCAACCATAAAGCAATCCCCGATACTGCACCGTAGGAACAGAGTCTATATCCTGGCAACTCGGTTCTTTGCAACTCATTAGATTTCATGTCATGTTTCACCAAGAATTCATAAGTGGCAAAATATACACCCAATCCATGGCCTTCTCTTAGTAGTGTTGGGCCCAAACCGCGGAATATTCCTGCAATACCTGCCTGGCCGTACAATTTTCGGGTACAGTCCACTGGCCCTCGATAAACTGTCGCTGCAGAATCATTAGCAGTGGTAGAAATTTGAGTCTGGAGTCGGATTCTTATATGCTCAATAGGACTAGTCAAGAACCCATTAACGAACCCAGCAGCTGCCCCGCAGACGTAGAATTGCTGCAACGACAAGCTTTTGTCCTTAAGATTCTGGTCATTGTTATTTTGTTCAGTGAATTGTCGTTTCATGTACTCGTTGACAGCAAACTGAATGGAAACACATGCGCCAACTCCTACTAACGGGGTCAACACCCCTTTGTAAAAACCAGTAGGTCCTTCTCTTTGGATAAGCTTCTTGATAACGTCCGTCGGACCATCATAGGTTCCTTTAGGGGCAGATTGGAGCCTCACTTTGACTGTGTCGAATGGATTTCCTGCTAATGTTTGTGCAATTCCTCCCACTGTTCCAGCAGCCACATCTTTGAGCACTCTGGTCTTGTCAGCTGGTGGCTCAATGTCAATCAAATGGGAATCTGAAATGTCAGTCATAATGGCTAAACAGTATTTGCTCAGTTATCCTTTGCTTTTTCAATAAGCTATGTTACGTTGGATTGGCTGAAAAAGAAAAAAAAGTTGTATTTTGTCTCGGAGTTGTCACTAGATCGAATAGTCGAAGTGTTGTTTTCCTCCTCCTTGAAGCCAATCGCGATTATGCGATCGCCTAATATTGCCCGCCAATCTGGCGCTTTTTTGGCTTCGCTTCAGCCGTGCGCAAGCCATGCTTCTAAAAAAGTCAATTTTAAGCGACACATTACTACACAAATAAATGGAAACGATCTACAATCTACAATCTAAAATCTACCCATTTGCAATCTCTCATGCCTCAAAAAAATTTCTTCCCAACAATTCAATTTAAAAATCTATATATTTCATCAACAATGCCCCTTGCGCCCCGCACGCTCAATCTTGAATGACTCAACCTCCTTTTGCAGCAATGCTTTAAGATCCGATAACGATAACTCATTGTTCTCAAAGCTAAAATTAAAGGGTGAGTGGCACACTGGCTCATCATTAGTATAACGAATCTTGGCCAAAAATGGATGTTCAAGTGCGCGTTCCACAGTAGCACGCTTAGTCGAGTCCCAACATAGCAATTGCTCAAGTAAATCACAAGCTTGTTCAGTAATATGTGGGAAAATATCGGACCATGGGACTGCTTGATATTGCGGTTTTGGTGGAGAGAAAAAATCCCACGCCATTCTTGACCCATATCTAAGAACCACATCTTCTGGCGGGGTACCTAATACTTTAACAATCTCTGTAATTTGATGCAACTGGTCGTTACCCATGAATAATGGTCTTCTTCCATAAAACTCTGCAAATATACATCCGATAGCCCAAAGATCAACTGGTTTGGAATATTTTTTTCGGCTCAAAATCAATTCTGGAGCTCTGTACCAACGAGTTGCCACATAGTTGGTAATTATGGATGTTTTTTTCTTCATATAAGCTGGAGATATACCTCTGGCCAATCCAAAATCGCAAATCTTCAAAATGCCTTGCATAGTACACAAAATATTTCCTGGTTTCAAATCGCGATGGATAACGTCAGCAGAATGGATATACTTGATCCCACATAATAACTGATACAAAAAGCTTTGTATGTGAAACTCAGAAAACTGGACAGAAGACTGAATAACCCTAGCAAGGTCGTACTCGATCAATTCTTGGAAACAGTATAATCCATCAAATGGCTTAATGTAAACAATGTCCAAATCAATTAACGAGACGACATTTCTATGGCCTTTGAAATGCCTCATTAGCCTCAACTCTCTTATGGCCCTTTTTAACAAAACTTCTTTAGTGAATATGTTTGAAACTTTTTTAATGGCAATCTGACATGGACGGGACTGATCTCTGACATTGGTGTCTAATGCGGAGCACACTATCCCATAGGAGCCTTTACCCAATATTCTCTGTACCTGATATCTTGAATCAATGTAGAAGTTGGCCTTTTCGTAGATGACATGCCCAGGTTTCGCATTGTAGTCCATGGCATCTTGGTTGTCATAGGAAGACATGACTAGCACAAATTTGTAGTCTGACTAGAATAAGAACATGAGAGACGTACACACGCAAAAGAGTACTCCAGCTGTATCGAATGAGTCTCCAATATCAAAACAGAGGAATAACCATGAAGCACAACATCAACAAAAACAACAATGTTGAGTGACACAAACATCGTACAGCTATGGTGTCTGTGGGCCATACATGTTGGCACTGCGACCGGGTAGTGTCTTTCTGCAGCCCCCGTCTCAAAGATTTCAGTGCAGGTTTTCCAAACATTGAAGCCAATCAATCTACTAAGAAAGATATAATATAGAATTCACAGACAATAGCAGCATTCAGGAAATCAGTCATGGGCCTATTTTCTTTATTTAGCTCTAGCAGGCCAGAACAAAACATTGAAGACAGTGACCTTCTTCGAGACCTCCCGGAGGATCAGAAGAAGTACTTTCTCAAACAGGACTTGAAGTTGAAAATCGAAACGAAAAAGGCGGAGAGTCAAGATGAGCTAAATAACCTAAGTAGCAAAGTACTGCAACAGCAGCAACAAAACAAACAGAGCAAAACGGCACATGAGATCCAGAAATTTGAAGAATACAGAGCTAAGAACACAAAGCGAGCATCCGTGCTTGAGAACTGCTCTGAGATTCAGATGTTGCTTTTTCAATGTTTGCAAAACGGGACCTACAGCGAAAAGCTTACCATGTGCAACGTCAGAACTAAAGCGATGTTCAATTGTATTGAAACACAAAGAAAAACGCTATCGCAGCTTGGATTTGAGACGGCCAGATCTATAGATGACGCTGAGCGTATCAAGGGTATTTCCGATGACTTATTTGTGAAGCATTTTGGCAAAGATGGTTTACAAATAACTGATGACAGTATAGCCAAACATGAAGAAGCATTGGAAAATATGCAGATGGAAATTTGGAAATAGTTCCAAGCATCAAATAACGATCAAAAGTGATTAAATAATGGCAACTGAAACAAGCCATATGCACACAAATCATAGCTAGGACTAAGCAATCTCAATGCCGAACATGTCGCTTCATGAAATAATAATTGCTCGGACATGTTCCTGTATATAGTAGTATAATCTTACTATTCAATTTCATAAATCCGTTAGAAATCCGTTATAATAGTGGTAATGATAATACGTTGCAAAATATCAAAAACTACATCATATTGCGTAGATGAGTGCTCTTCAGACGTAAACAGACCAAGTTAGTGGATCGAATGACAACACGTAACAAAAAAAGACAAGTAGCAAAAATAGGAAGACAACATTTTCCAGAAAGTTCGAGGGTCAGCACAGTGTAAAATACCGTAGTCACCGTTAAGAAAGCGAGCATGGTTGAGCGGGATGAGGCGGTGGTGAGGGTTGCTGTTGCGAGCTTGCAGCCGCGACGGCAGTCGCTATCCACATCATTTAGCAAGCGTGCTGCAAGGATGACATAATCGCCCACTTCCTCCCGAGCAAGCTCAGCTGGCATTCGCTATATAAATACATAGGAGGTTCCCCGAGTCCATAACAGATTTTTTTTAAAGGTTTTCCATCTTACTACTATTAAAGTTATTCTCTTATCTTCTCCTCAAATTTATTTTCTCGTCTTTTTATCCCAATCTCGATTACTATTACTTCTATCTCTCTTTTCACATAAACAGCAATAATGAGTTCTCCAAATCCAGTATGTAAATTGCTGCATGCCAATTTATTTTTGACAGGTTCTTGTTACGCCTGTTTCAGCTTAGTTCTGTTACTAACCTTCTCAATATAGATTAAAGTCTTTTACAGAGGTACTGATGCCGACTACTCTGTCTTCATTGACTCTGAACAAGCTTGGAAAGATTACAAGAAAGATTCTACTGTGCCACTTAGTGATGTTGTGTCTATCTATAAAGTCTTTACTTCAAGAGTTGGTGGCTCCGAAGGCAAGCTAGATGAAGTGTCCAAACAGCAATTGGAAAACGAATTCGGCACCTCTAATTCTGAAGATGCAATTCTTAAAATTTTGAAAGAAGGTGACCTCAAAAACAGCCCTAATGTTGCAAAGAAGGGTTTCAATTCCCAAAACGACTCCAAAGGTCCTGCATCCGATTTGAAGTTCTAATTTTAGAACATACATTTTTGTTATATACATACAAAATTAAATTTTGCTGGCACAAAAAAATTTTTGCTTTAATGATTTGATGTTACTGTTTTCTATTAATAAACGCACTAAAGACGTTCGATGCTTTTCTCATCAAAACTTTTCCTGTAGTTGTAGTATTAGTTGTGGTGGTAGATGAAGATGTTGCTAGAGAACTAGATGAATGGTGAAGAAATTTGTCCCGATTGCTATTAATTGTGGCACACTCTTTACACGCTTCTTCTTTAATATTACCAGTGGACCTTCTATACCTGAAGGAATCTGATATGTATCGTATGCTTTTGTGTGATACATGCTTTCGAACTTCTTTAGGCTCCGTCTTATCTTTCAATTCTTCGCTCCAAATGTCTCTGAGGTTTTTTTCCACTGCTAGTTGATCTTGTTTTTTGAACGTTATTTCAGGAATTGTGGATGTGAAAGTAGTATTGACGTCAAAATGTTTCTGCTTTATTGGCTTCCCATCTGCCGCTCCGATGTACCGCAGTCTAAAGGATATTAGTTCTGCAAAATAACAAAAAGAAAAATTGTAATCCACTTCATTGAATCTATTTAAGGAAATATCCATTGGCGCTATGGTAGGAGGAATTATTGAAGTCGCATGTTCCTGAACAGAAGAGGAATAGTCAAACGCATATGGCCCATTAGCATATTCAGTTAAGATTTGCAATTTTGTTTTCCAAACATGAAACTCTTTTTTGTCAAAACTTAGAAGCATCACCTCATATAACGCATAGTTTTTTTCAAAAATTAGTTTTAGAGCCTTTTCGTATGGACAATACAATCCTTCAGAAGCGTCATTGGCCTCCACTTTGCAACATGATAGTGGAATTAAAAATTTCACATTGTACTTGTGCTTTTCAACATCGCATAAAATCAATGCGGACTTGAAGACAAATACACCATAAAAACTCGACACAAATGTTTTATGTTCAGTCCTCCATACTCCAGCTAATGAACCACATAATAACGGCACTCCAAAACATTCAACTGGGAAACTTAGCTGGGGGTCGAAAGATAGCCTGGAAAAAAGTTTTTTGGAACCCCCGTTTGTCTCTGTTTTATTTGAGTAGTCATTGATAATATTGAGCTTTTCTTTTATTTTTTCCAATGAAGATATGACCATTGATGTACTTTCTTCGTCAGCATCGGGCATGTTTGCTAATAATGATTCAACCAACAGTCTATATTTGCCTAACCTTGAAGCAGGCTGGATTCAGCTAGGTTAGCGAATTTTCTTCATATAGTATTTAGAGAACAAATGTGGTTATACCTTCTGCAATAAAGATAAAAATGAAAGATCCATTTTTTCCCCTAATGACTGTGTAGCCTCCAGAAACCGCTTGTGACCCTTTTATATGATATTAGTATTTTCTGTTTTTAACAACAATGGAATACAATAAGTGCAGCTAAGTAACTGTACATACTTTTTTTAAGTAAGATTCTTTTAAGTCTAAAGTCTCCAGAATTTTAGATACAATACCAAATAAGGAGAAATACTCTTGGTAGTAATGGACGCACATAGCTTTATCAGCCACTAAAGTTGCCACCAAGGATGCAACCATAGGGGAGTTTAGCATGATTATTGGCCTTGAATGATTTATTTCTGTGTTTTCTTTTGCAATGGTTCCAGTCATGGGAAAGTTGATGCTATGGTGGTCAGCAGGAAACTCCAACAGATTAGCGTTGATACAAAGTGACAAAGTACTGGTAGTAGTCGCTGTTCTCGCAGATGCAGATGTTTGTAGCTGCTGAACTTCATATAAAAACTTGCGGTGTTGAACAATCAGCAAATTGATGTACTGCATCAGTGGAATTTGCAAAAATTTAGCAATATAGCTTCCTTCGATAATATCTGTGAAAGTTTCCGATAGCATCTTCAAGAACTCAATGTATGCAATTTCTGTTGTAACCAATTCCTCAATAACTTTTTGTCTTTTAAATGTTTTCTTATAAGCCACAGAATGCAAACTAGGAGAATAGGACAGATGGCATGTTTTTGGGCTTAATGTTGAGTATGTATCACTGGATACTGGTCCCAAAGATGTTGGTTGTAAATAAGAGTGTAAACTTTCTGAATAACCTGCTGAAGACTTCCTTCTCCTAGCCGGCCACAGCTTCGTCGCCACCTTGGAGGCAATAGAGTCCTTAGAACTTCTAGCTTCAAACTTTAGGGAAAATGATCTACTTGGCGTGTTTATTGTTGCATTTACAGATTCTCCCTTCTCTGATTGCTTTATGTTTTCATTGTCATATGACTCTTTACCTTTGCCTTTATTCGCTGAATACATCATATTTTGTACTTGGGGATTCTGGTAAAAGATACTTTTTAGTCTGCCCCTTGTTGAAGATCCTCTATGAACATTTTCGCCATTAATATTATTCGAATTTGTATCGTTAAAAAAGTACTGAAGTTTAGAATGTGTCTCCTCAGATATTATGGTTTTGCTTAATGATGGAGTTCGCGTCTCTGCGAATACCGACATTTCTGGTGCAGTGGTGTCTGCATGGTGATCAACTGGATACAGGCTACTTAAACCATCCAAAGGACTGTTCAGTGATAATGCGGATAAATGATGAGGATTTACTGATTCTGTGTTGGTAGTTGGATACTTTTCAAATCCCTGAGTTAACATCGTATTTGTTGTCCCAAGTCTTGGTGATGGCGATGGATTGGTTTCTGGTGTTATACTAGAAACAACTGACAATGAATACTCTTCGTGGTGCAACTTTTTATTCATAATGTTCATTATAACATTTATCACTTTTCGGCTAGTAGGAAAGCGCCATCAGCTTCACATTGTTCCAAGTTTAGAGATGTTCTTCTTTCTTAGGTTTGCAGAATAGACGCTGGCGTGATTTACCTTTCTGCCGCGACGAATTGGACACAAAAGTGTCGACATGCATGTTCGGAAAATACTTTCTCATATGCCCTAAGCAAGGTCAGGTGCACAACCCTCGGATATTTTTCGACGAAAATTTTGTGATTCTAGTATACATAAACACTTCGAAATATCAAAAGGTGGTGTCAATGACATCATATTGAATTGTCAAGGAATTGGTTTGTCAATCAAATAGTATTAATAACATTCAAATCCAATATGAACAATTTAGCAGTTAGAAATGCTTGCCGTTACATATTTCGCAATCAAAAAGGGCACTTGTCAAATACCATAAAATATTTGCCTGTAGGTAGCGGAGCATTAACACTTACGAACTCAACAATCAACTCTACTGGCTTATCAAATTATCATGGTGCTATGAAAAGAGACTTTTCCTGTGGCACAATCTGCTATAAAAAGCAAACCAAGTCTTCAAAGGGAAACAAAAAATCCAAAGGAACTGAAGATGAAGAAGAAGTTATTGAATTTGATTTTGGTAAACTATTGAAAGACACTGAGGCTAACTTCAAAGAGTCGTTGAAAGTTCATAAAGAGAAGTCAGCAGAAGCAAAGCTTGGGAAGGCTAATACGAGTATCTTTGACAACTTAGAAGTACATCTTTCTCATGGGCAAGCTGCAAAGTTTACTGATATTGCACATACCACTCTCAAAGGTAGAAGCTTATTGATTACTGTTTTCGATCCCAAAGATACAAAAAATGTTGTTTCGGCAGTAATTGGTGCTAATTTGAACTTGAACCCTCAAGTTGACCCTAAGAATCCACAATTGTTGAAAGTTCCATTGCCATCGCCTACTGCTGAGGTGAAGAATGAAACTGCTAAACAATTGAAGGTAGTTTTCGAGACGTTTAAAAGCTCAAGCTCTAAATATTCCTTATCTAGTGTGAGAGGTGATGCTATGAAAGAATTGAAAAGTTTGAAGAAAAGCGACGATTTAAAAAAAACCATGGCTCAAGTTGAGCAACTATACAAGCAATATCTCAAACAATTAAGTGACAACTACAAGGACTTGGAAAAAGCAGTTTTCCAATAAATGTAACTATGTTATAAAATATGCATTCTTTATGATTAAACTGAATTTGAAACCAATTGCCATGAAATATAAAACTGTGATTATAATTAACAAAACCCTGTGTCTATACACCGAAAAAACCAAAAACCAAACAACTAATACAATGAGAAGAAAAATTGAGTATAAAAGCTCTGCGTGAGTAGGCAAAACAAAATGAATGCCGAAATTAAACAAACTCAAATGACTCTGAGAAGCCACCATCCGGAACATGTAACACTTCCAAGAATTGATTTTCGACTTTTTGATGAAAATAATAACCTGTTATAAGGCCGGTTTTCTGGTCTAGACAGATATAATATAAACCATCATACGAAGCTCTCTCCAAACGTTTTGTAGCATCAGGCACTAAAAAAACTTCCTTCCATCTCATGTAAATGTATCGCTGGCCTAAAAAGTTCTTATGACAGTATAAATTCGAGGATTTCCCTAAAAGCTCACCAAAATTCTTAGATATATTGTTGTTTTTGTAAATAACATCGTTATTATGTAGTTGCTTAACAACTTTGGGATATATTTCAGCTTTCCATGAAGGAAATTTGCTCCAGTATACTAAATCCACTTGATCATGAAGATGAAGATTGGAAGTCTTGCGTCTGCTTAAAAAATTATGCTTCTCGCTAATGATCTCTGCTTCAAAAAATGTCGTAATCTCTGGGTTTTCTTTAGTCAACTTCTTAATGGTCAAATAGCCATTCAAATAGCTTTGATTCAAATCAACATGCTTGAACTTAATCGAGACTTCATGGCCATTATTCTTGTATAGTTGCTTTCCGGCGAAACATGACCCTGGTCTAAGAAAAGTAGAATGAAGTACCCTATCAGAGTTATTATTAAAAATCTGTTCCGGCTCTAAAGCCCTGTAAGATTTGCGTGTGTTGTTGAGTAGCTCCAATAAATTTATGCTGTCAGGCGATGAGATGGATAACGAGGGCGATGAATGTGAGATGAGCTTAGATCTAGTATTATCTGCCTTGTCTGGGCTTAAGGTTGCTGCAGGATTGGACTTTGTGTTTTCCTTATGTAAAGCTTTGTGATTAAAGCATTTGTTGTTACTTTTAATGCTGTTGCTGTAATTTTCTTTCTTTATGCGTTTGATCTTGAGATTCTCATCTTGACAATCTACCTCACGACGGCGCACAGAAAACGAACTGCTAGACAGCGAGCGCTGAAAGCCTTGAGAGTTGTGTATCGAAGGCATATTAGCTGCTATTTAATATGAAAAACGCTTTGTTAAAATACCAGCAATAGAGATTTTGATCCACAAAGTGTAACAAAGAAGATGTGGAGAGAAAATATTTGCAGGAGTTTTTTGGTTTTTTTCTAGTATAGATATTTCGGTGTCTGTGAGATTCAAGTCGTTGCTTTTTTTTTATCCGTTTTTTTGTTGTCCTCTTCACGTGAAGGTTCTTTGTGCGGATAGGCATAGTGCAAGAGAAACACACAGCTCATCTCATCATCACTTGCTTATTCTAATGGTAATTTTTTGTTCACCTTTGCAGCTATTTGTTTCTGAAAGGACTCAGATGTAGCAGGGTATCAGGAGCCAGTGGTGAAGGTTGTCATGTAATTTGACTATGCGATGACAGCAAATAGTAATAACCCCAACGGTATGTATGTCAGACCAGGATTTGCCCCGATCGGAAAAACCATATAGTTTTTAGTAAGACATAATGCCAATGCAAGACATACTATAATTGGTCATTCCAAACACTGCAAAATTATATGAGTGAAAATCTTCAATCCAGTTTGGTTTTAATTTGGTGCTTAGAAACATCCTAAATATATGAGGAATCAAAGGGTGGACCGGAGATTCTTTTCTCCAAGCTTTAACAAAAAAGACTAGCACCCACTACCGGTCAATGAAGATATACTACATTAATACTATACAATATACATTACAACACCCTATAATAATGGCAGTTAGCTCTTCTCATTGAAAAAGAACACATTTTCCTCTGGCAGTGCCTCCCACTACCCAATTTTCTGTTGGATGGAAAGTGGCCACAGCTGGTACTGCTGTCACATTCGGGTCTTGCAAATGAGCAACTTGTATGCCGCTAGCTGTATAAATATCCAAAGCCTTTTTCATGTTTCCAATGACAAATTTTTCGTATCCGTCTCTTGGATTAATTTGCCATCTTGCCTTCAAGATACTAACCCACTTCCCGGTACGGCAATTGTGCTTCAAGACATGATTAGGTTTCAATGTATTGGGAATGATTTCTTTAGACTTTTTCTTGGGTTTGTATAAGTGGGTAGACTTCCATGAAGAAGTGTCTCCCAAATTCAATATATTAATAGTGTCAGAATACCCATTGCAAACTATATCTCCACTAGAATTCCAGTCGGATATACTGACGCTCAATCTGCTAGTAAAAGAGCCATAAGAGTGCAAGCATTCTTCCTCTTCAAATTTTTCGGACCAGGTAGATTTGCTATGTATTTTTCTCAAATCCCAAATCTTCAAAGTGCGATCAAGTGATGCAGTAGATATCTGATAGTTTGCCCTCGGATTGATACTGAATCCTCCTATTTTTTTATCGCTCAACCTGTATAGTTGAATGTCATTGCTAGCTGGTCTTGTTCTAATATCAAACGACCCAAACTGGCCATTTAAGGTGGTAAAGAATATTAAGTTATTGTAATTTGAAGTGGTATTGGTGGAAATTTGAATATCAGATATTCCAATATCATTGCCATTGTCATCTAAAAGGCCCATGACTTCGGTCGACTTCAACGTTTTCAAATCGGTGCACCGTATTGAATTATCATAACTCGCAGTAAAAATGTGATTTGGTGATTTTGGCTCAAATACAATTTTGCAAATTGTTTTCCCATGTAGACTGAACAGAGAAATAGCAGGATTTTTATCGGTGTCTGACCCGGGATTCCATATTCCAAGGTTTCCAAGTGTATCACCACCAACGATGATTTTCTCTTTTATTGATGGATAGAATTGAATCATTGTTAGCCTATCAGCGGTAAGCTGTATATCGTTTGGTTTAAACTTTTGGTATATCTTGAGCTTACTGAAGTCCTTTCGTAACTTGTCTACTGATTTGTCGTTGGTAGGCTTTTTGGATATTGTTTCATAAAAGTCACCTACCGAGAAGTTATTAGCCAAATGCATGAAATTTTTCAACAAGGCCACAGAGTCATCTTCATCTTTTCCATCATCATCCTCAAACTTTAAATTAATATCACTGCTTTTAGAATTTTCTTTGAGAACGTCCAATAGGGATACATTCCCAGGTAGCTTCATTGCTTTCAACTCCTCAAACTTTTCATTTTCAATCCTTTCTTTCTCAGTTTTGGCAAAAGCTTTGCCGTAATCCTCGGTCTCTTCAATCTTTATGCCTTGCAAGCGTCTCGACTTCCGAAGCGGTGCAGTTGGTGTCGCTTCTCTGCTTCTTTTCTTTCTGGTTGCTTTCTTTTTTATCTCTGCTTCCGCTTCTTCCTCTGCCTCTTTTTTAATCTTATTGGATATGGAATCAAGACTGAGCTTCCGCAATAGCTCTTTATTTCTGGCTATATTGACCAATCGCTGCTTCTCTAGCTCTGAGACCATTTTAAAACGACTGCTATTTTTGTGTATGCGTGGTGGAGCCGGTAATAGATATATGGAAACCAAATCAACAAATCTATCATTAAAAATAAAATGAAAGATAATATTTCAAATTGCGATGGATCATCAATATTATTCCCCTTTATTAATGAGATATAAAAGGGCTTTCACATGATCTTTTCTCTCATAAAAATTATATCTGCAGTCATATCAAACAGCAACTTTGGAAAAGTTAATCAGCCGGGTATTTAAATATATCGATACGCGACGCGCTTGACATTTTATTTTTCAGAATGCTCCTCTATGTTTATTAAAACTTCTTGCTTTTGCACAGTAGTCGATATTGACATCCGCAAGCAACTATCGTTCATATTATGTTGAATATAAACAATAAGTGCTTTGCATCTTGTTAATACATTTTGCAATATACTAGATAACCATTTTTGAAGATCATCCCTCTAAGTTTTGTTGGGAATAAGGCTCTGGTCAAGCTCCTAGTTCTACACTTATGTTTCTGTACAGCAATACTTTTAATGTATGTGTTCATCAATGCGTAGACAGAACTATAATCAACAACTTCTGCTTTAGTTGTTAATCAAAAGCCAACAGTACGTATGGTATACAATTCCTAAAAAAAAAAAAAGTACTATTTCTGATTTCACATGTTTTCATTTTGTCTGTCGCATAAAATATATTTTAGCTTGATGCAAGCCCCTGACGTCGACGCGTGACGCGATGACCACAAAACTATCGGAGTCACTTATCGCCACCACGGGGTATTTAAGCGCAACGATTTTCTCTTCTATATCTTAACTTTAGTTTTGTGTCGTTTGTTGGTGGCAATGTCACAAATATAAACTGCTGTTTGTACCGACAGCTTAAGTGTCTATTGTTACCACAAAAATGATCATGCGTTAATGTATGGAGTTTTGCTATTTTAGTTTTAATATTTTTTTAATAGGCTTCAAATAATGCCTTCTATCAACATTCAAATAACATTGACTCTTCTTGTTTTTGATAGATGCAATTCGGAGATTTATGGGCTTTAAGCTTTAAATAGTTTTTGGAATGTCTTTTATGAATTTTCAAATATGCGCATAGTGAGAAGTGAGAGTTGAAATTGATTCTTTATTTGGGCAGCTGTACCTTATTTAGGACGGCAGAGATTAAATTTGTATGATTGTTATTGTCATGTATACAGCTTAAATTCACTGCTGGTCTTAGTCTTGTCCAGTGAGTGCCATCATCACTATATACACCTCAAAAGTACACAACATAGCATGACAATAATAAAGGTATGACTGCTGGGCTAGTAGAGGAAAGAGATTTTTTTGGCGAGAATTTTGCAGTTGTCTTTACCCTTATTTGCCAATAATATAATAAGCTACAAGTGACTTGTGCTCTCTATCCATAAAGCTACCATCATTGTTTTTCTTACATGAGCACTCACCGTGAATTGTTTTTTCTTGAAGGCTGAAATCTCAACGAAAATTTTTCAGAAAATATTTTTCTTTTTTGAGCAGTCACTTGCCATGAATATTGCTACTCACAAAAGTTTCTTTCCAGACTTTTGATAATCAAGTTCAACCAATGTACACGGATTAGATGCACAAGATCAATTCTCAAAACTCAACTTATCGAGTATCACAAGCGCATTTGTTTTGTGAACTGTTGTTTGATGAACTAAATTGTCCATACACATACTTGTAGGACCAGAGCGCTTATAGGCATTATTGACAGTGGAAATGTATAGAGAGATCAGCCTTATATCAAGATAGGCTATTCTTATTCGGTCAACTCCCAATCAGATTACCAACTATTGATGTCTAATATAACAGTTTTCCTAGCCCTTTCCCATCACAATGAGTTAAATGTTTTTGTGGTAGTGAATGGAAATAAATTTATAAAAAACTTTTCAGTTCAGTCAAGCAATTATGAATCCATATTGCACAGTATGCATATATTAATTTATTCACTGCAATGCTATATCTCAAGTTTGAAACTGTGCAATTTTAATGATGGAATTTTCTCTAAGCTCCAAAATTTTGTCTTCAACAATGCGTAATTTTTTACATCATTGCTGCTTTCTCACATCAAACAGGTTTCCAAAGTACATCATGTCCACGAAGGTGTAGTTCAACATTTTCATCAATCAATGCAGTTTTTGAAACGGCACCACATTTAAATTGTTCATTGCTGAAGTTTGTTTGCTAGCTACATTTTTGCATGTTTATCTGCCAAAATTATGAGTCTTGCACTGTAGGGCGTCTAATATGAGAGGGACGGGGAAAGTTTGGGTTTTTTTCGTGGGATCTGAGGGTTTGAGGGTTTGTCTTTAGTTGAGATATTACTGAACCGTGGCCTATGTATTTTATACACTTGGGTTTCTGTGGGCTCTTTTGAGGGATCTGGGGGATTTGGTTGGGTTTTAGGATTAAAAATTACACTGTGTCTCACTTGATCTACAAACGTATCATTATATTAGTCAAACGTATTTTGGAAAGCCCGGATACGTTCCCAGTGCTGGAGAAAGCGCTCTTTCCTACGCTCAAAATGTTGATATCTTTTTGTGCGTATATGTATGCAAGATATAATTGTAATAGATGTCGCTTTTTAATTAATATTTATTATTGTATTTTTGTAAATTATTTTACTTTTTGATGGCCACAGGGTACTGCTTATTCGAAGGCCGTAATCCAAAAAATAATGGACGCGATGAGGTTCGAACTCATGCCTCTTTCGAGACTCGATTGCTCAGCTGTTTTAGCTGCAAGAGATTTTACTCTTGAGTCGAGCGCCTTAGACCACTCGGCCACACGTCCAATTTTTTTCTTTGTTGTGTTTATAAGAGGTAGGTGTCTACTAAGTACTTTCAAACGCGTATTGTTCGAGAATATACACACATCGGAGTCGAGAAGTTCA
>JXWR01009603.1_pt1 | contig 20154 bp, 5 predicted proteins | sample 315541 | NCBI WGS metagenome assembly JXWR01 (sample SAMN03273951, study PRJNA271842) | soil metagenome | isolation source: rice field ambient CO2 | place: India: CRRI Experimental farm Cuttack,Odisha-753006 | collected 2013-12-17
GTTTATGTAATATATCATCAATTCGTTTATCAGCCTTATGGCAAACATATTGATGATATATTACATAAACAACGCATGAAGGTGTTGTATAGAAAAGGACCCCAAGCTAATCCAACCTTTTTAAAGCATTCAGAAGGAAAAGTCTATAGGATTTTTCGAATAAATCGTTTGTCGTTGTTTTTTTTTGTTCTTTTAAACATTGCATATGGAAACCACGCAGCAAAACAATCAAATAGCTTGATAGCTGTACTACTACCTCAGCTATGGCCTTCATTACTTGTCTGACATGTTGAATAATAGCCTTAACATAGTTTAACTCAAAGACCAGAAGCTTGGGGCCAGCTTACGATTAACACCGCTCATCTAAAAGAGAAGGAAAGAGAAATGTAGGAAAAGACAGCAAAAAAAAAAAAAGTAAAAAAATTAGAAGATGGAGGGATTGAGACTCGACCATTTGGATCGATTAATCTCTGCGTATCAAAAATTTAGAAACTTTGTTTGTGGAAGAGTAATGTCTATTGTTGTTGCATTTTGATAAAATTTAAAATTCTCTGTACCTTTCAGACACATAGGGGAAGGCCGGTTGATATAGTTATCTATATGGTTGGATACACCCCATTAGCTTTCACATAATTTCCTAAAAAGACGCATATCATGAACACAAGCCGAATTGCTCCCATTACTTTTCAGTAAATTCACTGTTTTCCACAGTTGTGCTCTTAAACAAATCTTCATCAAAGTTGCTTATAATACATATTTGTTTACTAGGCCTTATACTTTGTTCTATTATACTTACCATCTCAATTTGCCGTTTCTTGTTTCGGCGTCACATGTTGGGATAGCCTTCTTTTTTGCCACATCAGTACTCTCAATATCTGCCATGCGTTGCTTTTATTTTCTTTGTCTGCAAAAGAACAAATCGGACATCTTTCCTGCTTAATTGAGCAAACTTGGAATGGATTGGGTATAACCGTTTTTCGCAATATACAGATTAATCTGCTCACCCATCCTTAACTTTATTATGGCTATTGCTGTACTGATGGCCCGACATGCATGGGGGTTCAGTTTACAAGATTCAGGCATCGTTTCTTTTCTGCTAAAAGTTTTTTTCTTTTTTTTTTTTTTTTCTTTGCTTTACTAATCTCCTCAAGTATCCACAGTTTTTAATAGACATCAGCAATCCCTTTGTAATGCAGTTTTATATCCCAGCGATGGGACGGGAGGATAGAATCAGCAAGCATAGTTGGTTGTTTTGATAGTAGTGTCCTTGCTCGTTGGCTTGTTTTCTTTTTCTTTTCTTTATTTGAGCCACAGTTTTCATGCCTATCATTTTGGGGCGAGATTGACACTTGCTGCTACAAGGATCCTCAACGCAATTTTAGGGCTTAGCTGAAAGATGGTGCATAATATGTGAAAAACGATTGACCTGTTTGTGCTTTTGCGCTAGTTGGATTTAAATGCATGTACGGCTGCGCTTGATGGTGTCATTCAAAAAGCTCACTAGAGATGAGATATAATACTTGTAAATGGTAATTTACAATTTAATTTGAGTAATTAAGCAAGTTATAGTACATTAAAGGTACACTGAAAAAATTCAACGGAGTAGATAAAGGTAAAAAAAAACAATAAAAAAAATTATCTAAAAATCAGAGATGCTTGTAAATATAGAAAATCATAACATGAAAAGTTTTAGACAAATAATGACAAAAACGTAAAGAAGAAAAGAAGAGAAAAAGAAAAAAAAAACAATCAGCAAATGAGAAAAATAACGTAATTATTATCTTTTTTATGCAAAAAAGACACTCGCAGTGTCAGTTATAGTAAACATTAGTTTGAATGCTTAGTTGGCGGCAACTTCTAAAGCTTGGTCAACGTCCTCAAGCAAGTCGTTAACATCTTCAATACCGACACTGACTCTGATCAAGTCATCATAGACACCAGAAGCTTGTCTAGCTTCTTTTGGAATACCAGCGTGGGTCATCACGGCTGGAACTTCAATCAAAGATTCAATACCACCCAAAGATTCAGCAAGAGTGAAAATCTTAGTTTCAGAAACAAATTTAGCAGCAGCCTCACCACCACCTCTGATTCTGAAGGAGATCATGCCACCACCTAAGGCGTCTCTGTGTTGACGCAAAACGACATCATGACCTTTGTGGGATTTCAAACCTGGATAGTTAACAGCCAAAACGTTCTTGTTGTTAAGCAAGAATTCAGCGATTTTTTGAGCACTTTCAGAAGCAGCTTTAGCTCTCAAGTGCAAAGTCTTCAAACCTCTGTGAGCCAACCAAGAGTCAAATGGAGATGGAATAGCACCAACAGCGTTTTGCAAAAAGGCAAATCTGTCACGCAACTCCTTGTTGTTGGTGGCCAAGAAACCAATAACAACATCAGAGTGACCGTTAATGTATTTGGTACCAGAGTGGACAACAATATCAGCACCATGATTCAATGGGTTTTGAATGTATGGAGACAAGAAAGTGTTGTCAACAACAAGGAAAACTTCTTGATTGTTTTGAGCCTTGAAGGCTTGGACAATTTCGGCAACTTTAGAAATGTCAGTGACTGATAAGGTCGGGTTGGATGGAGTTTCAATCCAGACCAATTTGGTTTCTTTAGTAAGCAATTTTGGCAATTCGTTAATGATGTCGTTGGTGAAATCGGTCTTTACACCGTGGGTGTTAGCGACTTGAGAAAAGTATCTGTGTGTACCGCCATAAACATCACCAATGGAGACAACATGAGAACCTTGAGCCAAACTTTGCAAGATGACAGCGGTAGTAGCACTACCGGAAGAGAAAGCCAAACCGTATTTCCCGTTTTCCAAAGCAGCAATTGCGTTTTCCAAGTTTTCTCTGTTCGGATTTTGAGATCTAGAGTATTCAAAAGTACCAATTGGCTTGGAAGGAGCAGTTTGAGCAAAAGTGGTGGACAAAGAAATGGCTGGAATAACAGCACCAGTGGTTGGGTCTGGACTAGAGCCGACGTGAATGGCTTTGGTGCCAAAGTGGTAAGAGGTAGTTGGTTGGTTGGAGACAGTCATGTTGAAGATTATTCCGTTAAATGCAAGTAGTGGAGTTGAAGTCTCTGTGTATAATAGCTGTCAAATAAAAATATTATTTGAAAAAGAAAAATTTGAGGAATTTAGTGATTCTTTATAGGAATTGATCAATCGAGCTGTAAAAAAAAAAAAAAAATAAAATTTTTTTATGCTTTGAAAAATTAATCAGCAGGTTTATGATCGGCAGGGCGTTAGACTTAAAGTAGTTTTCGGTTATATTTTTTCCTTTCTCTGAGCTAGCGCAAGATATGAAGGATAGATATAGAAGAACAGAAAATTATCAAACTTTAAAAAAACAAAGCAAAACAAAGGAAATAAAATTAAAACAGACAAATAACAACAAATTTATACCAAAAAAAAATCCAAAACTTGAGGCCATTATTAATCTGAAGCCCATCGCTACTGAAAATTTTTATGATGGGTGTCGCCAAACAGCAAAAAATGCCGTTATTAAGCGAAGGTATCGCCAAAAGCACGTGAAATTGCAAAATATTTACAGCGCTACAGAGCGTTTTGTGCATTTTGGAAAAAAAAAAAAAAACTGAACTAAAAAGCGATGAGATGCAGCGCGCACGTCATCTTCTGTGGGTGGCGCAGAGTAAAGCATGACACTGCGATTAAATACGGCAGAATGCTGAAGCCTGCGTCGAACGGCAAGTGATTACGTAAAAATACCGTAAAGCAAAAAAGTTACATAAGATATTACAGAGAAATGTTCATGGGTTATGATGGATGCATATTTAGACAGAATACTGCATAGATCAAAAGCAACGCGTCTCTATTGCCAACTCACGCCAAAACTCTCTATATTTTTTTTTTATCGCGCGCATCGCTGCTAAGGCGCGCTGCGTATATTCATTTTCTTTAATATATTTAAACTGGCGTTTCCCACTGATCTGAACATAATTATCCATTGATTGCTTCTTATACAAACTTTTTTTCCCCCAGAGCCCTCCTCTGTTGTATTGTGCTTCTGTTTGTTTTTGCGGGTTGACTATCAGTAATGGATGCTGCTGTTTTGAAGAACAACATTGGTGCTTCTAGTCGTCACATTGTTGACAATACTCAACGCGCTAAGTCGCAAAAGCCTTGTCCCTTGAGACCAAAAAGCACCAATATTAATACTTCCAACTACGCTCACACGAATATTAGCACTCGTGATAGTAAGCTATCAAATGATGAAGCTGCGAGCAAACAAAAACACTGGTACGTGGTGGAAAATGATGAGGATTTATATACATGGCAATTAACTTGGAGAGAAGTTATCTCGAGAAGTGTGATATATTTGGATGGCAGCAGCGGCACCGCTACGCCTACTGTTGGCAGAGACAAAACACGAAGTCAGCTTAAGCTCAGTTGCTTCAAATTTCACTCAAAAGTGGTTGATTTTTTCAACGCTGATGAAGTGACAATAATAATGACTAGAAGACCGTATGATAAGAATGCAAAGTACCCAAGCAGCGATATATTCCATCATGGGGATAAGTTGAGAATATGGAGTTTTGAAAAAGCGCTTAGGTTTTTTAGCAAATTAAGTAAACCAGTGGATTTGAGTGAGAATGCGATGAAGAGAGCGAAAAAAAATAGAACGCCTATAAAGTACGACGATTTAAAACCTAATGAGGCCAAGAGATTCAAGCAGCTAGATAGCGAACTCAAACTAAAAAAGAAAACATCTCATGACAAAATTATGTTCACACCAGGGAACGCCCATTCAAACAACCGAATGAGCTTGATTAATAATTTGAGAAAGACAAGCAATGGTCCTTCAGTGATGCCATCTCAAAGAGATCAACAGAAACTCAATTATCAGCAACAAGTTTTGAATTTGTTGAGTTACCAAAAGGCACAACAGCACAATAATCACCAATATCAAAATCCGCTTTATCAAAAGAATATGACTTACAAAAAAGTTTATCAAAGCCATTATCAAAGGTCAAATAATTATAAAACATCTGACAAGTTAGCTACTTTGTTGACCAAAGAAAAATTGCATGGACCAACGGATCGCGATCCTAATGTCAAGACTCACAATTTCCACTATTTCGAGAGCCCATTTGTGTTCGTTTATGATTTAAGACAAACCTACAGACCATTGATTACCAGTGAGTGGGCAATTAAAAACTACCCTAATTTGCTTGCTCAAGCCCCTTGGCCTAAGTTTTACCCATCAGTGGATGGTAGATCTCCATTTTTGCCTGACGATGTAAACACAGATCATCCTGCCATTAGAATGAAAAGGCTCAAATATTTTGATTCGCGCAAAAAATACCGTGCGCAGTTAAAAAAGATGTTTGTGTTAAAACTTTGCCGTCGCAGCAGTGAGGAGGCCACTGATCATGATCTGTTGGATGAATACAACGAATACAGTTCTAACAATACCAGTAGTGAATTACCAAAGACGCCTAGAAAAAATAAGCTTTTGGCTAGAGCTATAACGGGATCAGCAAAAAATAAACAGCAAAATTTGCTCATAAACTCATCTAGAAAACGATCATTTTGTGAGATGAATGCCTCCGGAATAACACAATCAAATAGTCAATCAGCAGCATCGCAATCAGTGGCTGGTGGCTCCTCAAAACCTCTAAAAGTTAATAATGGTCTAGGCCCAACTCATTCTCATGTTGCTTCCAAAGAATTCAAATCTTTAAAACGAAGAATCTACGACAAAGACTTGGAAAAGTTTCCGACTATTGAAGAAATCAAACCTGATCAACATGATGAAGAAAACAAAGAAAACATAGTTCCTGGACTCATTGATGCCAATATAAATAACGCAGCTAACCATAACATTACCGAGTGTCTTCCGCATACTAAGAAAGTTGAGGACAAGAAAATTAACAAATCCACTGCTGATTGTACTGCTGATAACATGACTGTTAAAGGCACCATTACTGGTGCTGCTGTTGCGCCTGGAAATGTTCCGGAAACTACCAAATCACAAACCAAACCAGCAAAGGATTATCTTAATAAAAAGCCAAAGCATCACAGTAGTGAGGTAGTTCGTTGTGGTTACTGCGAAAACTGCAGAATCCGTTATGACTCCTTTGAAGAACACATCAAATCTGCTAAACATAGAGACTTTGCTAAAAATGATAAGAACTTTGCCAAAATTGATCAATTTATTGATCTTTTACACCTGTCAATGGGTATCGAAGTTTAAAGAGTTTTTTGTCTTTCCATATATATATTCTGTTTTGGTTGCACGCTACATCTTTTTCAATATTCAGCTATCTGCTGTCCATTTAATTTTTTTAATGTCATTTGTTTTTAACCGTTTTTGTTTGCTTTTTCCACACCGATTTGTCTACACGATCACGCCTTTTTTTATCAATCTATTTATGAAACGACCTATTGCATATATTATTTAATCTTTATGACTAGTTTATTTACTTTTGGAGTTGTTTGTAACACAATATTGATTTAGATATACTATATCGGACGGTGATGTTGTGGATGACATGCACTATCCGCATCACGATGCATAGTGAAACATAGGCACGCTTTCCTGTTTTTCTGTCTTTGGGGGTGGATGACAGTGTTTACTGCCGCTGTGATTTATTTTGATTTTTCGTATCTTAAAAAAGGCACACAGTAAACACTACTTGATTCACTAAACTACACCAATCACAACCGGAACCAGGCTGCGAATACACTACTACCTTTGAACTCAGTTCACTAAAGTGATAGAATTTATAGACACTGAGCAGATATCCGAGTTTGTATTACTAGCTGGTTGTTAATATTGGCTGTTTGTACTCAGTAAAACATGCTCAGATCAAACAACAACCTCAATAACGTCAATATTAATGATCCAAGCGCTAGCTTGGGTGATTCTGATGTCTTATTACAAAAAGTCGTCGATTTCGCCTTCAATTTGTCCAGATTGCTTCAGTCAGCTACCGTTTCGGATGTGATATACTTCAATAATCACCAGTCAAAGTTGATTTTCACTGAGTTTTTAACAAACCCATTAGCGTGTACTATATTCATAGTAAAGGCGCTTAGACAAAATACCAACAATGAAAATGATACCCCAAGCGCTGAGCCAGCAAGCTCTGGATTGTCTGAGCCATCGGAGCAATTCTTTGTTATGAACCAGTTAATACCTACTAAAAGCACAATATCCACCATTGTTTTACTAAAAGAGAAGGGACAGCTTAGAGAATCAATGCCTTTAGACGCTCAGATTCAAGTGCTCAACTTACCCAACATGCTCGCATTTATCAAACCTGAAGAAGAAGAAGAAGGCAATAATGGAACTAAGCCACTTTCCTTAGAAGATGGCAAAGCTAAGAAGGACAACTCATCTTTTGATAGCAGAAGATCATATGAAATGTTGAAGACTTTAATCAGTTTGGGTATTTCACCTTATTTTGAGGCCCTTACTCATCTTAATAGCGGGGTAGATACTAGCGCCGAAAGCGAAATAAACAAAAAGGTTGAGGATGAAAGTAATAATGCTATCCAGATCACAAAGAAAAAGTTCAACGAGTTAGCGCTATCGTTGCAGCATATATTGCAATCTGTTCAAGTTCCAGATTTGATGCTTTCTGTGCATCCAGTGATTAGATCAGCCGTTGAAGAGGCCTCGAACACCGGAAAGGATCCAATAGAATTTGTGCCAAAAGAATTGGTCAATGATTCAGTGTTTTTGAACCAGTTACAAACCATTGTGAATGGGTGGGTCAAATCGGCTCAAGACGTTTCCAAGCTTACTAGAGATCCTATAGAAGGGACAGTTGTTGACGAAATCAACTTTTGGTCTTCAATAGAGACAGCGCTACTTTCGGTACAAGAACAGTTGAAATCCAAGGAAATTGAAACCACTCTTACTGTATTAAGAAATGCCAAAAGATTCTACGCTACTGTCAGTTTGTTATCTGATACTGGACTACAAGAATCTATAGTCATTGCTAAAAGATACAATCAGTTGTTAAAAGATCTCCCCATTGATGAGTTATTATCGGCCTCGACATTCGAGAAAGTCGAGGAAAGTATAATCCTAATCATTAATCATATGAAAAAGCTCAGAGTAACATCTTACCCAATTAGTCGTGCTTTGCGTTTGGTGGAGTCTATATCGTTTGACTTGGACGTGAAACTCAAAAACTTGATTAGTCAAACAAACTTAATGAGACTTGATTTTAACGATTTTTTAAACAAAACTGATGAAATAAATGTGGTTTTTGCAACTTTTGATAAGCAGCTTAAAGAATTCACAAATTTGGCCAGAGAGCTTTTAAGAAAAAGATCAGAAAAATTTATATTCATAAAAATCAACTCCAAGACAAAAGCGTTAAAGGAAAAGCTCGATTACTTATATGACTTCAGGATCAAGCACAATGAAATGTTGATATCCCTATCAAATATTGTTAGTTCAAGTAGTATCTCAGACCATCAACGTGAAGTTTCCAGCTCAGCTTTTGACTCACTCAGCGTTCAAAACCCAATAGAAGAAATGAGCTTTGCATTCGAAGCTGTTGAAAGCATTGATATTACAGACACAACGGCCGAGGGTAAAAAGCAATGGGATCTAGCAGAAAAGCTATATAACAAAAGAGCCCAAAAAGTTGAAAATTCTATCACAATAATGCTTAGAGATATTTTGTCAAAGGCTAAAACCACTAATGAAATGTTTTCCATTTATAACAAATTCAACTTTTTGCTTTCTAAACCATCCATTAATACCTCAATACAAGAATACCAGTCGAAGTTACTTGATATCGCAAATGAAGATATTGCAAACCTTCAAAACCATTTTTTGAAACAAAATGATTCACAAAGGCTATTTGAAAAAAAGGATATTCAAAAGATTTCTTCAATTATCATATGGGCCAGACAGATTGAAAACAGACTTAATTTCCTCCTTAATAGGTTAGAGATAATTCTTGGTAATAACTGGAATGAATACGCAGAAGGCCAAAGAATTTACAGTGAAGCTATGGTTTTCAAAAAAAAGTTGAATGTGAATGGTATTTATGAGAAGTGGTTGCGTGAAACTTCTACCAGTAACTTAGTAATGCTAGTTGAGGAAAAAATTTTCAAGATTGTGAAATGCAAAGATAACTCTTTTAAGCTTGTCATTAACTTTGATTCTAACTGGGTGTCATTATTTAAAGAGGTGCGTAATTTGTGTTACTTAAACTACCAGGTCCCACATCAGATTATCACTACATCGCGTATAATTAGAAGAGTTTACCCATTTGTCATAAATTTAAATGAATCTGTGGGAACACTATACAGATCATTGACCTATTTTGAAGACTTGAAAGAATTTGGCGTGTTGTTGCACGAGGAAAAAATGCGCTTATTTGACATGTTGAGACAATCTTCATCTATAAGATGGGACGATTTAGCTAAGGCGTATGATTTTCAGAAAATGAACAGCAAGTTTGGTCAACTGGCGGCAGATAAAACCTCAAGAACTGTTTCTGGGCGACTTGCTAATAGCTCTGGTAGTTCCCCAAATGTTTCCTTAATTGAAGACGACCTTGTTGATAATAAGTCATTGAAATTGGTTAACAATTTGGAAACTTTTGTAGTTAAGTTTAAAAAGAAAATATTGGCATTGCAAAGTTATAAAAATAAAATATCGGAATTGCTAATAAGCTTAACAAAATGTGATTTCGACTTCAATGCATTTAATAGCATCTTAAGTGAAGCACAACAGCTCGTTGACGGTATAACATTAGAAAACTACAACAACGTTAATTTATTGGTTAGCAAAATTAATGATAAAGTGGTTAAGATTCTAACTGAAAGACTAAAGGCAGAGCTAACTTCAATCAATGAAAAAACTCTTTCGCATTTCTTACCTAAATCTGTTCATGAACTAGTCCTCAAAGATCAAACAATATCCATTCTGCCATCAATAGGAAGTGCAAGATTTCTTTGGATTCGCGCTGTGCAGGACTTGGTTAATGTTGTAAGAAAACAAGGACTAATAGATAATACAAACTTTGATATTTTTGTCATGAGAAACGAAAATAAAGGCAAAAACTCAAAGGATTACACTAAGGCTCTCACAGAGAAAAACTCAAAGAACCAGTGCAAATTTTTACGAGTTGATAGCTTTGTTAAAGATGAGTTAGGAGCTGTTTATAAATTGATAAATCTGCAATTTGAACGATGTGAAGCCTATGCAAACAGTTGGTTCAGATTTCAAGCATTGTGGGATCTTCAGTCCAAAGATGTGTACGATTTCTTGCAAAAGGATATCAATCTTTGGATTTTGGTCTTGAATGATATTCGTCGTTCTAGAAAAATATTCGATACTGTTGAAACAACTGAAGAAATTGGCTCTGTCACTTTTGATTATAAACAAGTTCAACTCCGTGTTAATGCCAAGTATGACACATGGCAAAGACAAATGCTTGATGATTTCTCAGATATTTTGGCAAACTCTATGAAACAAATGGACTCCGAGTTAGTTACCGCCAGAAGCTATTTGGAGCATTCTAACATCAATGTTTCTTCGACAAATGATACTATACAGTTGATATCAAATGTTCAAAAATATAAAGATTCTCTTGAAGAGTGGACCCGAAGTCTTGATTTATATGAAAAGGGGCAAATTTTACTAGTCAGAAACAGATTCTCCTTTCCATCGGATTGGCTTCATGTAGAGCAAATTGAAAATGATTACTCTTCACTAATGAAGATTTTAAAAAAAAGATTGAGTCAAATTGAAGCAGAAACTGGTATAATTGTCAAACGCGTTGAGAGTGAATCATCCAAGGTTGAAAATATGATGAGAGAGTTAAAGGAAGAATGGCTGCAAAAGAAACCAATTTCCGGCTCAATTATACCGTCTTCAGCTCTCATCATATTGAAATCTTTCGAGTCTAAGACAGAGCAGCTTCAAGGGCAGAAGGTGCTTTTGGAAAGAGCCTCGGAGGTTTTGTTGATTCCGATCGCTTTAGGTGAAGATCTCGGCTCTATTTTAGAGGAAATAGGTGATTTCAAGACTGTCTGGAGCTCTCTCGAAATCCTTTACAACTCGTTGCAAAACATAAAGCAGACGTCATGGACTAATGTTGTTCCAAGGATAGTAAGACGTCAATTGGAAGAGTTGCTTGCCACATCAAGAGGAATGCCAACTAAGGTCCGTCAATATTCTGCATTTGAACAGCTCCAGAATAACATCAAAACTCATATCAAAGAGAATCTGGTTTTATCCTATTTGAAATCCGACGCCATGAAAGTTCGTCACTGGAATGAATTATACAATGCTTTATCAAAAGATCCGATTCCTGCTAGTTTGCAAACCCTTGGAAATGTATACGACTTGCAATTAACTTTCAACGAGGTTATAATCAAAGAGATAATTGCCAAAGCTAACGGCGAAAAGACATTAGAAGATTCATTGGATAAAATTAAGGAAACATGGGGCGGTGTAACTCTTGATTTGTTTAACTATCAAGGAAGATGTCGTCTTATAAAAAGTTGGGACAAGCTATTTAACCAGTGTAGCGACGATATTGATGTTTTGGCTGCTATGCGTCATTCAACATTTTATTCAATCTTTGAACAAGAAGCTAATGGGTGGGAAACAAAGTTAAATAAATTATACGTTTTGCTCGATACATGGATTGATGTACAAAGACAATGGGTTTACTTGGATGGCGTTTTTGGTGATAATACAGATATCAAAAGATTGCTTCCTATCGAGTCCTCCAGATTTCAGAATATCACTTCTGAATTTTTCAGGTTGCTAAAGACTGCATACAAGTCTCCATTTGTGATTGATTTAGTGAGCCTCGATAACATTCAGCCAACTATGGAAAAGTACTTGGAAATATTAGCAAGGGTAAGAAAAGCATTAGGTGACTATCTTGAAAAGCAACGAGAATATTTCTCCAGATTTTATTTCATTGGTAACGATGATTTGCTCAATATTATTGGTAATTCTGATAATCCCACATATATTGGTAATCATTTAAACAAAATTTATGCAAATATTGATGGTATTGACTACGATGGGAAGGCAATTACTGCCATATACTCAAAGGAAAGAGAAAAAGTTGAGCTTTTCAATCCGGTGATATTAAAAAATCACTCTTCGCTTGTCGAATGGCTTAAAGAGCTTGAGTACGAGCTTAAGCAGACTTTGTCAACATTGGTTGAACAAGCAACCAATGATTTCATCAACATTGTCAAATCGGGCCATTTAAATTTAAATTTATTCTTGGAATGGATGAAAAAATACCCTTGTCAACCAGGATTACTTGCCATCCAAATTTGCTGGACACAGGTCGTTGAAGAGGCTATTAAGAATGCCGCTTACAAAGAGCTTCAAGAAACTTTTTCTGTTCTCTTGAATTTAGTTTCATCGGCAGTGATGGAAGATTTGGGCGTTTTGGATCGTCAAAAGCTAGAAATCCTCATCATTGAACTTGTACACGAGTACAATGTTATCATCGATTTGTCTGAAAATGGTACCGATTCATTGGATAATTTTATTTGGAAGTCAAAAGTCAAGTATTACATAAACCAAACTAGCGACTATCTTCAAAAAATTTCAGTCAAAATTATGGATTCAGAACACTATTATGGTTTTGAGTACCAAGGTCTCACGCCAAGCTTGGTAAGAAATGATATTATAAAGAGTTCTTTTGTCAACTATAACGAGTGCCTCGCTTGCAAAAAGGGGGGTTGCTCCTTTGGTCCTGCAGGTACTGGTAAAACTGAGTCCGTAAAGGAATTTGGTAAAGCACTTGGTAGGCCTGTTCTTGTTTTTAACTGTGATGACTCTTTTGATTTTACAGCGATTAGCCGGATTTTGTTAGGTATATGTCAAGTCGGTGCATGGGTTTGTTTTGATGAATTCAACAGACTCGATTCCAAAATGCTTAGTGCGGTATCATCGCAGATTGAGAAAATTGAGCTAGGCCTTAGCAATAACAGTATCGCTATTGACCTTTTGGGAAATGTCACAAAATTAAGTAAAAACACGTCGATATTTATTACTATGAATCCTACTTATGCGGGTAGATCCAGCTTGCCTGAAAATTTGAAGAAATTATTCAGAAGTTTCTCTGTTAACAAGACAAACAAAGAAGCTATCGCTGAGGTTATTTTGTATTCTCAAGGGTTTAAGGAAGCAAAAGAAATTTCCAAGAATGTCATTTCTCTATTCAACAACCTCGAAAAGCAGCTCTCCAGACAAACACATTATGATTTTGGTTTGAGAGCTATCAAATCAACGTTAAACTACTGCGGTAAAGTAAAAAGAAATAACTTAAGTGAAGATGAAACTTTCGTCATTTACCAAGGTCTATACATTTCGGTCATGCCAAAGCTTGTCCAAGAAGACACTGAGATTTTTACTTCTTTGATGAAAGACACATTCCAAAAAAGCTTTAAGTTACAATCTAATGATGCATTATTGGAGCAAATTGAAGAAGTTATTGAAACTCAAGGCTTGGTAAGCTCTCCTGAGTTTACCACAAAAGTATTGCAATTATACGAATTGTCATCAAGTCATCATGGTATCATGATGGTAGGCGATGCTGGTTGCGGTAAGTCAACAGTTCGCAATGTTCTTTTGAAAGCTCTTCAGAAAATGGACGGGATTGAGAGTGCGTCATATGTAATAAATCCAAAGATCTCAAAGGAAGTACTTTATGGTTCTTTGGACCTCACAACACGAGAATTTAAAGACGGTTTGTTTACGAGTTTCTTAAGAAAAATCGTTGCTAACCTCAGAGGTGAATTATCGAGAAGGATTTGGATTGTTTTTGATGGTGATGTTGATCCCGAATGGATTGAAAACTTGAACAGTTTGTTGGATGATAACAAAGTTTTTACTTTACCAAGTGGTGAGCATATTGCACTTCCATCCAATGTCAAGATCGTTTTTGAGACAGACTCTTTGAAATACGCAACTCCGGCAACCGTGAGCAGATGTGGTATGATTTGGTTCACTAACAAGTTGAACACACCTAGGGTTCTTCTTAAGTCATACATCAATAAGATTACAAGCAAAAAGTTTGATTTTGATGAACAAAACACTACAAAAGCCAGGGAAATCAAAGTTTTGTTTACAGAGATCATAAAGGAAAATTTACTCTCGGGCGATTCCAAATTGGAAGATATTATCGACAAATCTGCTAAGTTGCGTCATGTTTTCAAATATTTACCGAAAGAAAAGCTTGATATGTTTGTTACTATATATGGTACACATTTGAGCAAATTAATGATAGAGTGTTCTAGTAATGAGAGCGTTTTCGATCAAAATGATATTAGGGAATATGCCTATAAAGCATTCTTGTTATCTTTATTTTGGGCCTTTGCAGGTGATTGTCCGGTACAAGAACATACACAGTTTAACATTTATCTAACAAGCATTTTTACAGCTAGTGCAAGTGAAATAAATCTATATGATCAGACTATATCCATACCTGATATGACATGGACCAACTGGCACTCATTAGTTGGAAACATTGATATTGCTTATGAAGGGATTAATGATCAATTGATTATTCCAACTGCCGACACAACGAGACTATCTCATTTTATTGAAACATTTGTTCAGGAAAACAAATTTTTGCTTTTGTGCGGTCCTCCGGGTTCGGGTAAAACTATGACTGTTTTGGATTGTTTGAGAAGTTCAAATAGAGAATTGATAAGCGTCAACTTTAGCGGAAAGAGTTCAATAGAGGACTTATTGTCAACCCTCCACCAGTACTGTACCTATATGCGTAATAGCACTGGTATCAGCCTTGTACCAAAGTCGGGAAAAGAGGTGGTTTGCTTTATTGACGAGATTAACTTGCCTAATTTGGATAAATATGGATCTCAGCCTGTTATTATGTTTTTACGTGGTATCGTTGAGATGGGCGGCTTTTATTCTACTGATAATGTTTTCGTCACTTTGGAAAATGTCAAGTTTATTGGTGCGTGCAATCCAGCTACTGATCAAGGACGTAAGGAACTAAGTCCAAGGTTTTTGAGCTTATGCCCTGTATTGTTTGTTGATTACCCAAGTAGCGAGAGTTTAAAAGCTATTTATAATTCTTTTGCTGAGCAGATATTCAGTCAGCAACAAAATATTAATAACTTTAGCACGACAATTGTCGAAACCATAATTAGCATATACTATCTGCTTAGAAATAAGCTTACCGTTTTATCTCCTAGAGATATAACCAGATTTATGAGATCGTTGTTTTTTGGACTTGAAAATAAGGATGACATGAGCTTAACGGAATTCTTGAGATTGTTTGTGAATGAAGCATTAAGGCTCTTTAGTGATCGCATTGCCGATAAACAGCAAAAGTCTTGGATTTTTGACATTATAAATGAAAATGTTTTGAGTCAATTTCCAAATTGTGACGAATCATACGTCTTCAAACAGCCAATTCTCTACTCCCGTTGGTTATCCTCCTCTTATTCTCCTGTGGATATCGACGAATTCCGTCTCTTTGTTAGTGAGCGTTTGAGGGTTTTCAGCAATGAGGTGTTGGATACTAATTTGATTTTATATCAAGATTGTCTTGATCATATTACAAGAATAGATCGTGTTCTCTCATTGCCCCAAGGACACCTCATCCTTGTTGGTGACTCCACAGGAGGAAAAACAACCCTCTGCAGATTTGTGGCATGGGTTAATGGGCTACTGATTGTTCAATTAGCAGTCCATAGAAATTATACCTTGAATGACTTTGATGCCACACTTCGCAAAATACTCAAAAGGGCTGGAGCTTACGGAGAAAAGATTTGCTTTATTATTGATGAATCAAACATTCTTGAATCTTCTTTTATCGAAAGAATGAATACTTTGCTTGCAAACTCAGAGATCCCAAGTCTTTTTTCAGGTAACGAATTCAGCGAATTGATGTCAATCTGCTTGGATCAATCACAACAGCAAGGATTGCTTCTAGATACTGAAGAAGAGTTGTATAAATGGTTCACGCAACAAATTTCCAAAAATTTGCATGTCATTTTTACGATCAACTCCCCTGAGACTTCTACTACTCCTGAAATTCTATCATCTCCTGCTTTGTTGAATAGATGCGTGGTTAATTGGATGGGTGACTGGAGTAACGAAACTTTGCGAGAAATTTCTTCTGAAATGATAAGAGGTATTCCGGTTGAAAACAGGAATGTCGCAATTCAGGCGTTGATTGATATACACAGGCTCCTCATTGACAGTAATAAAAGAACTGGTTTTGTTCCTGAGAGAGTACCTGGTGACTTCATGGATTTTTTGAATAACTTCTTGAATATTTACCATGAAAAAGAAAACGAACTAGAAGGCCACCAAAGACACATTAATGTTGGGTTAGACAAACTCAGAGACACTGTGATTCAAGTTAAGGATTTGAAAGATGAGCTTTCTGTGAAGCAGAACGAGTTAAAGGCTAAAGATATTGAAGCAAAAGCCATGTTGGACAAGATGTTAGTTGATCAAAACGAAGCTGAAAGAAAACAGGAAGCTTCGATGCAAGTGCAGGAGGCGTTGCAAGCTCAAGAGGTGGAAATTGCAGAAAGAAAAGAGATTGTGACAAACAACTTAGATACAATGATTCCAATAATTGAAGCCGCAGCTCAAAATGTGAAAAATATAAAAAAGCAAAACTTGAGTGAATTGAGATCAATGAATAACCCACCTGAAGCTGTTAAGATGACATTGGAAGCTGTTTGCTTCTTAATTGGGTTTGGCGCCAAAACAACATGGCGCGATATCCAAGCTATTACTCGTCGTGATGATTTTATAATTAGTATTTTGAATTTTGAAAATAACATTTCGCCACAGGCTAGAAGTTATCTTGAAAATCATTACTTTGCAAAACCCAACTTTAACCTTGCAACAGTTAGTAGGGCAAGTAAAGCTTGTGGCCCATTGTTGGCTTGGATCGAGGCACAAGTGAAATACTCTGCAGTTTTAGAGCAGGTTGATCCATTGCAGAACGAGGTTTTTGCTCTCGAAGAGTCTGCAAGGGAAAATAAAGCAAAAGTATATGCTATAAATGAAATGCTTACTGAACTTCAAGAGAGTATAGAGCAGTATAAAGAGAACTACAGCTTACTTATCAGAGAAATTGAAAATATTAAAGTTGAAATGAAATCTGTGGAAAGCAAGGTTAAAAGGAGTATGGCGTTAATGGAAAGCTTGACACAAGAAAGAAATAGATGGTCAAAGGTCAGCTTTAACAGCGAAAGGTTACATTTGCCTGGCAATTGTATTTTGTCTGCTGCGTTTTTGAGTTATGCAGGCTATTATGATCAAAAATCAAGATCTTATATGATGAAGCTTTGGAAAAATATTCTTACGGAAAAAGATATTATATTTGATCCCAATCTTCTCATTGCCGAGTTTTTATCCACTCCAAGCGAAATACTTTCATGGCAGGAGAATGGGCTTGCGAACGATGACCTTCTTGTTGAAAATATGATTTTGATTAAAGATTGCAAAACTGTTCCATTTTTAATAGACCCTTCGGGCCAAATGATAGAGGTTCTTGGTAATACTATATCCCCAAAAAAGTTGACCATAGCAAGTTTCTTGGACAAAGGTTTTGTCAAGCAAGTAGAAAATGCTTTAAGATTTGGTAATTCCATCCTTATCGAAGATGCTGAATTCTTTGATCCCGTCATCAGTAGTATTTTGAAAAAGGAGTTTTCGAATGCCGGTGGAAGGTCATTGCTAAAACTTAATGGCCAGGAAATTGACTGTGCACAAAATTTCAAATTGTATTTGCACACTAAAAATCCACATATCACAGTTCCATCGCACATTGCTGGCAGAACAACAATCGTGAACTTCACTACTACGAAGAGTAGTTTAGAGAATAAAGTCTTGAATTTGACTTTGCTTGAAAAAGAGCCAGAAGTTGAAGCGAAGCGCCAAAATTTGATTAAATTGAACGGGGAGTACAAGGCACACTTGCGGAAGCTAGAAGATGATTTATTGGTCTCATTGAGTAGTAGCGTTGGTAATATATTAGATAATGACGAGCTCATTGCTACTTTGGAAAATCTTAAACAAGAATCTAAGGTTATCCTGACTAAAATAGAGGAAGCTGCAAATGTGATGGCAACTGTTGAAAAAGTTTCTGAAAAGTATCGTTTACTAGCTGTTCATTCCTCATCAATTTTCTCAATATTGCACTCTTTCAACTTCGTCAATAACTTGTACCAGTTTTCTTTGGATTACTTTTTTGATATCTTTAACTATGTTCTAGCTCGCAAAGATGATACTAATGTGGGTGTCAAATTCTACATTGAATACCTCTATGGTGAGGTCTTCAAGAGGACATCTATTAGTTTAAAACAGGAGGATAGACCTGTATTGGGCCTTAGTCTATTGTTGGTGTACCTACAATCGTTGTATGGTAACCATACATTTGAAAATGCACAAAGCTTGTTAGAAACAGTTTATGAAAAACCTGCTGACATTAAGGCTATAATCACTAAATGCTTGTCCCAATTTGATATTCCTCAGCATAAGCTCGATACATTTAGAAATTCAGATAATGAGATTGCTTTCAACGAGCTCTTTGACGTGCCAAGCATTGTTGATGGGAATGAACTCCGTGATTTGGAGCCATTGCTTCAAACATTTGTTCAGCTACAGTCAAACCCTGCTTCTTTTATTTCCTCATTGAACGATATCTGCCAACCTTTGACTGGCTTTGATATATTTGCTGAAAATGACGATGTGGATAATGTTTTTGTGGAATATACCACTGCCACAACTCCAATAATTCTTAGTTCATCAGAGGGTTATGATCCGACCTTCAGAATTAAAGCTATAGCTGCTGCAAAAAATGTCAATTTGGTGTCTGTTGCTATGGGTTCTTCTGAGGCCATCGATATTGCTAACCAAGAAATTCGAAAAGCCAACAAAGAAGGGTACTGGGTGTTAATACAAAATGCGCAAATGGCCCCCTCTTGGTTGGGCTATTTGAGCAAGCAATTGAGCACTATTAATGCTAGCCAAAATTTTAGAATATTACTAACTTGCTCACTAACCTCTGAGATTCCTACAACGTTGTTGAGATCATCATACGTGTTGATATTTGAAAGTACTCCGGGCTTGAAGACTGTTCTTCGTGATTCTTTCAATAGTATTCCAGAATCAAAGTTGGAACAGCTTCCTGTGGAAAGAAGACATTTATATTTTTTGCTTTCATGGTTTCATTCTGTTGTTCAGGAAAGATCCAGATTTATTCCTATTGGATGGAAATCGTCTCATGATTTCAATAATACTGATTTTGAACTTAGCATCAGTATAATTGATAGAGTTATTGATAAAATCTCACCTGGTAGAGTGAATGTGTCTCCGGATTTAATTCCTTGGGAAGAACTACAGTATATGGTTGGAAAAGTGGCTTATGGTGGTAAAGTGGATAATGAGGATGACTTTGTCGAATTGCTTAAGTTGACAGCATCGATATTCAACTCAAAGGCTTTTGATGGCAATTTCAATTTGATTGAAAACGAAGCCTTTAGGGATCAAGCAATTTGTCCACCTGAAAGCAGAAGCATTGAGGCTTATAAGCTGTGGATCGATGCTTTACCTTTAATTCAACCTCCAAATTGGATTGGAATGAGTGATGACGTTGAATCAATTTTGAATATCGAAAAGAGTAAAGATATTGCGAAGATGGTAGTCAGTGTTACTAACAAACTTGATGAATTTTGATCAATTATTTTTCTTCTCTTTGTTTTTTTCATTTTTTTTTATTTTGTTGCTTTAAATTTTTCTCACCCTTTGATTATAATCATTTTTTGATATTTATTGTTTTTTTTTTTTTAAAAAAAAACCTAAATGGCATTATAGATTGCTTTTTCTTTCTGAAGTTTTAATACACCGAATTTTTACAATTATAGTGAGCTACGTCGTAAACTTTCACATCTTAACGTTATATATTTACAAGAACTATTTGTCTGGTAAACAATTCAAACCCTTTAATCCTTAGTTGGCTTTTTGACCCCATATTTACTTCTTGAAGTGATTCTATTGACAACACCTGCTAAATCCATAGCACCTCTAACCATATGATACTTTACACCAGGCAAATCTTGACATCTACCGCCTCTAACATAGACCACACTATGCTCCTGAGCATTGTGACCTTCACCAG
>JXWR01002552.1_pt1 | contig 20140 bp, 12 predicted proteins | sample 315541 | NCBI WGS metagenome assembly JXWR01 (sample SAMN03273951, study PRJNA271842) | soil metagenome | isolation source: rice field ambient CO2 | place: India: CRRI Experimental farm Cuttack,Odisha-753006 | collected 2013-12-17
CTTAGTCAGCAACTAACAGGTGGTCAAGCAGATGCGTATGCCGCTCTATGTGATGCGCTAGACGTTAAATTCGATAATAATAATTAGTTGCAACCAATATTACGTTTAAGCCTACCTTTATGGTAGGCTTTTTATATAGGAAAATAAACTGGAGGGCTTAAAAATGAGCGATTATACCTTACGTTATAAAACAGCTAAAGAAACCATATCTAGTCTGACAGACTATATACTAACTCACACAAACAAACTAAATGATTTTACAGATGGTTCCGCTCTAGCAACTATAAATGAAGCTTATGCTACTGAACTAGAGCATCAAATATATATGACAATAACAAATGTAAACACAGGAATAAGAGAAGGCGCTATGTCACCATTTGGCATAACTAGAAACCAAGCTACCTATGCTTACGGAACAGTTAGGATAACCTTTAACCAAGACCTTACAAACGATATATATATATCAAAAGGCGCTCAGTTCTACTCAACTAACCCACTGTATTCTCAAACCTACTTAACACTGGAAGAGTACTATGTACCAGCAGGCACAGCCTGGGTTGACGTAACTGTTTACTGTAGTGTAACTGGAACAGTTGGAAATATACCGAACAATATTATAGATTCATGCTCTGATATGGGAAATATTACCTCAGTAACAAATCTAGAAGCATTCCAAACTGGTCAAGATGAAGAAGCATATGCTGACCTAGTTGTTAGATTTAGAAGAATGATACAGGGTCTACAATCAGGAACTGTTGAGTCGCTAGAAAATGCAGCTATGTCAGTTGATGGCGTTACAGGCGCCTTTGGATTTGATGATACCTATGGTAGCTTTATTATCTATGCTCACGACGCTAATGGTGACCTTAGTGATGATTTAAAACAACAGGTTGCTAACGCAGTTGATAAGGTTAGAAGCGCAGGAATAAGGGTTGTTATTCTTCCTGTACACAGAACAACTATTGACTTATCCATTGGAATTAATGTTCCAAACGAAATAATTAGGACAGACGAGTTGCTACAAATAGTAAAGAAAGACATTACTAATTATATAAATAGCTATGTTGCCGGTCAGCCTATTTATGTTAGTGACGTTATTCAGAAAGTTATGGATGAAAGTGATTACGGGATTGTTAATACAGAGCTTACAGTAACAGCTAATCCAGATGATTTTCTATTAGGAAACGTTGACATTGATGAAGATTCAATCATCAACATAAATGGTCAAGAAGTTGGTAGTAATAATCTTCACCCGATTGATATATCACAAGATAACAACTACTCTATCATAACTAAAACGAACAATGTTGCCACTAATCCTGGTACTAATTCCGTTGGGTGGAAAGATGCTACTACCTATACAGATGATAATGGTAACACAGTTATTGATTCGATTGCTGTCACTAACAAGTACGCTACTAGAGGTAATGAGCTTCTAAAGTCAGGAACTATTGACGTCTATTTCATTGACGACGATGACATGCAAACCACCGTAACAGAAACTAGTACCTCTACTCTTGTTGAAGCTACAGACTTTACTAATGACTTTGTTAAAGGAGATGACTAGTTTGGGAGCAAAATTAGAAAGATGGCTGCACCCAATTTGGAAAAGAATGACACTTAGCTCTGATGATAGCGTTAATAATGCTATTATTGGTGCACTAGACGACCAGCTATCAGATTCTGAACAAAGATTTCTTAAAACAAAAGTTGAAACTAGTCTAGGAACAGCAGACGGTAATTGGCTAGATAAATGGGGATACTGGTTTGGTCAGCGTAGACTAAACGGCTGGTCTGATGATGAATATAGACAGCACATTATCTATCATGTCACCCATGGTAGAAATACAATTGATAGTATAAAAGAAGCTATTGCTAACTTTTTAAATGTTAACAAGGACAGCATATACATCTATGAGCCTTATAGAGATATGTTTATCCTTAATGACAGTTTATTAAATTCTAACAAGTGCCTACCTAGTACCTATTATCGGTATGCAGCAATTGATATTAGAATATCTTCTAATATACCAGACGAAGTGATATCAATTATTAACTTGTTCAGACCAGCAGGTGTATTGTGGGTTCTAACTCATGATATTAACAGGTTTGACGAAAACGCGCAAGTATTTGATATGGAATCTCCAAAAGAACTTTATAGTCCTAGCATTAGCTATAAGTATTTTATTGGACTAGTTAATAAAGAAAACTATGTTTTAACAGCTAGTAATAATGAATACTCCGCAATAGAAAATCCGTTTATATATAACTCTAATAGTCTATTAAACTCAGATAGTCTATTAGATGGAACACTAAATACTTCAAAACAGTATTCAATAATCGGTCAGTCTGGATTTACTGTTATTCCAGATAGTAACGATACTCTTAGTGTGCTCAGCTATGAGATGGAACAGCCTGATAGCAGCGAAATTAAGCGACTAGGGTTAAAAGATGGATTCGGTCACTACTTTAGCACTAGCCTAGTTAAAGACAATCTAATTAGTAATGCTAATGGCTATATCAAACCAATCAAGCTAGATGGTAATTCAGGAAGTCCTAACCTAGCACTTGGAACAGCTACCTCAGTAACGACTACCGGTACTAATGTAAACAACCAATTAACCAGTGGCTATGGATTTTCTAGCGTAATACCGAAGGGGACTTTAGTTACAGCTACATTTGATATTACATCATCAACAGGCGTTGGAACGTATACAATGCGGTTTAATGGGAACGATACTGGAGGCAGTTGGCAAACTATTTCTACTGTTAGCCTAGTCAATGGAAAAAAGCATATCTCAGTGACCCTTACGACTGATAGTAATCATCTTAGTATTTTACCAAAACTAGATAGTGCAACAGGTACTATAACACTTTCCAACTTTATTATCTCTAACATTAATACTGAAATACCGTATGCTCCTGCTCCGTCTGAACAAACTGTTAGTAAAAGTGGTAGCTTAGTGTTACCAGTTGTAAACATAAATAGTAACAGCTCTTATGCTTTTTCAATGCTTTCTAATGCTAGTGACGATATAGCAAACGCCAGTCTTAACTTAATAGTTAAAGATAGTTTAGGAAATGATGTATCTAGTGTTATATCAAATAGTACTTCATCTGGAAAGCATGTTTTAAACATAGGACTTAGCACAAGTGCTAGTTTCTCTAGTAATGGATATGCAGTTTTACAGTACAGCGGAATTGACGTATCTAAGTCTTTATACGTTAGCCTGTTATGCATTAAAGTAGCTACAGACAATCTAATTAGTAATGCTAATAGCTGGTCTCCTAATAGTAACGACAAACAACTAGCTAATGAAATAAACGTTGAACTAGATATTAAATCATTCATTAATGATAATATATCTACGTTATCCTCTAGCACAACTAGTTCAGATATAAATGCTATGTTTCAAGAAAAGCGTTTTCAAATAACTAGTAAGTTGAATGATATAACAACGCCATCAGTAACTGTTAATCCCTATGTATTTAATTATAATGCAAATGTGTTTATGAGTCTGGATAGTTTTACAGCTGATAACTCTGGCTATAAGGACTACTTCATTGACTTTAATGACGTTACACCCTTTATTAACTCAAATGGAATAATGTCATTTAAGCTAGTACCAGAAAATTATAAAAATGGATTATCAATTGACTACTTTGGACTAGGAATCTATAACACTACTGATGAAGAAGTCCTAGATGCTAACAAAGACCAAACAGGGCTAGGGCTTTCAATAGCTTAACAGCTAGAAAAACAAGACTATACCCTTAATTTAGAATAGTATTAATAAAGATAGTTAACAAGAAAGAAGGTATCAAAATTGGCGATTCTAACAAATTATTTTAGCGTTAAGTCAGCAATTGACTTTGCTAGTCAAACTGATATATGGCTAGAATTTGCTAAAAACACTGCATGGACTGATGAAGCGCATCCCGATGCAGAGAACTCTGCGACTAGTAACTTAGATTCTTCTCAACTGTTTGTTAAGTCTAATGCGCTAGTACTTGTTTACCCAGCCGCGGCTACTGATAGCGCTGACAATGTAATTATATATAAGGGAATGCGCTGGAAGCCTAGTAGCCCTACAGACGCATTTACAAACAATGCTAGCTACGTACTAATAAGCTATAAAATAGACGCAGGAACAACCGATGACTTTACTTGGAGACAAACAGGTATAAGAGAGGGAGTAACTCCTGTAGATGCTAGTAACACTAAAACGATACTAAAACCTAGTGAAGTTTCTAATAAAGGAAACCTACTAGGATTCGACAACCACAAAGTACAGAACTATACAAATGACGTTGTAACAGAATTAGAATATTTAATGAAATTTTAGGAGGGATAATTAAATGACAACATTCGACGACAGTGTGTCACCTTACGGCAACAAGTTTTCAGCTGCTAAAAGATATTCAAAGATACTGGCACGTCCTGGCAGACCTTTGTTTAACTGGGAAATACTAGAACAACAGTCTATCCAAAACTATGGTATGCAGATGCTTGGTGACGCAATTTTCCAGGAAGGTGCTATTATTTCTGGTATGGATGCTGTTCCAAAGGCATTCTCAGATACTTCAACAACCCTGACTTACCCTAATAATTTCAGCATAGCTTCACTAGAAGCTGTTAACTCTTCGCTAAAAACAGATACTTATACCAGCAATGGTGTTATTGGAATCACTAGTGTAGGAGTTACTAAAGACCAATTTCCAGAAATGGACTTTAGCTCTACAATTACTAAAGGGCTTTATCAGACGCAATCTTTCACTATTCAAAAGACTAGTGGTACATTTTCAAAGATGTCAATTAAGTACAACTCAAATCAGGTAACCCCTGCAAGTTGGACTATTGATGGAAAGACAGTTTCAACTAGTTTAAACGATATGACTGGCTCACCATTACTAGATTCCTCGGGTAATGTAATCAATCTAGACGACGGTAATGCTCATGCAGTTATAATTCAATATACCACGCTAGTATCTGGAGCAGCTACTTTTAATCTAGTATTAAACTCTGGTTATAATGCTTTAACACAACCAGTAGCAGTTAACATAACTGGATTAATGAGCGAAGATGGTCAAGTAAACCATCCTTGGGTTATTAATAGTAATGACGCCGGTGCAACTAGTAGCATTGTTAGGACTAAGACATATGCAATAACTCCTGGGCGTATCTGGCTAGAAGGTGGAGTTAGAGAATTTGACGGTGATGAAATATCAATCACAGGTATTGGCAAAGAAACTATTGGTGTAAAACTAAGTGAGTCTGCTGTAACGTCAGCAGACGACCCTAGCTTAATAGATACAACGCCTAATGCCGTTTCATATGGTAAGCCAGGTGCAGATAGAGTTAAGTATCAAGTATCACTAGCCTATAACGATGATACAGCGGTACCTATCTACGTCTTTAATGACAATAAACTAGGTAGTAATCAGATAAAGCCTGACTATGGAAGTCTGCAACAAATCCTAGCAAAACGTATGTATGACCAATCTGGTCATTTCAGGGTTTATGGATTTAACGTGTCAACAGCAGACTACTCACTAGACGATAGTAAAATTAGACTTATTATTGACGCTGGTCAAGCCTACGTTCATGGTTACTCTGTTAACACCTCAGACACAACCGATGTGCTAATAGATAAAGCGGACACAACTAACACTATTGAAACAGAGCAGTATATTTACAACGACGCTAACGGAACTTATACATTGTTAAATCAGCCTGTTCAAACAGTAAACAGTGTTACAGGTAGTATTCAGGGCTCTAATGCGTCAGTTACTAGGTCTACAAACGGTGTTGATGATGTCTTTACTACCGAGACTGTATATAGGATTGAGTCTGTTACACAGGGTTCTACAACCTATATAGAAGGAACAGACTTTGTTCGACTATCAAGTAATTCTATTAGATGGGGAAAAGACGCTAGTGGTAACACACTAACTGGTGCTAACATTCCAGCAGCTGGCTCTAGTTACCGAGTTGTTTATGACTACACTAAACAGCTAACAGAAGGAACAGACTATGTTGTCGGAACCTCTGGTGCAACTACGACAATCAACATTGCTAGTCAATCTGGACTGAAACCTATCTATGGCTCACTAGTTAATGTAAACTATACATTCTTCCTAGCAAGATGCGACATGATAGTCATTACTCAGGACGCAAATAATCCATTCAAGGTTATTCCTGGTACACCTATGCCACTTACTAGTGCCTTACCTCCAATTCTAAAAGACCAGTACTCTCTAGAATTAGGCTATGTTCTAGTCTACCCTAACAGTGATAAAGCCCTGTTTACGATGCAGACTATTACTAACATACCATTCTCAGGATTACAAAACTGGTCTACTAGACTAGATAACCTAGAATACAATATGTCAATGACGCAAATGCAACAAGCTATTCAATTGGGCGAAGACCCATCAACAATGAAAGATACTTTCTCTGACGAGTTTAATTCTGTTGATAAAGCCGATACCTATATGTCAGACTTTAATGCCAGCTATAACCTAGAAGACGGCTCAATTAATATTCCAAGTAAGTACGAAGTTGACTTTGCTCCTCAGATTGATTCTACTAACAGTAATGTTGGACAAATTGGCAGGTATATAACTAGCCCTTATAAAGAAGAAGTTCTTCAACGTCAGACGCAGATAACTGATACAATTAATGTAAATGAGTATCAAGTATTCAATGTTAATGGCTCGTTATCATTAGACCCTAGTTCTGATAATTGGATTGACACCAATAATACAACAGTTGTTGACGTTTCTAATAATGTAAAAAAGATTAAAGTGTATACCTATTGGAAACATGGGCAAAAGCAATTAAATGATAGTGTACTAAACTATTTCAATGACGGCGTAACACTTGACAGTGGCAGGTCATGGAGTAGTTTAAATATTGGCGGCAGATATTCTGGTTACACAATTTCTAGTGGTGGTACTAAGACAGTATCTTCTGCGATTGAGTATATGAGACAGCGTAGGGTACAGTTCGTAGCTAAGAACTTCAAACCTTACACGGATAATGTTCATGCAACTATTACTTCAATACCAGTTGAACAAGTTGGTTGGGGTCCTGACCCTAGCGTTGACGGTGGTTCTGGCCCATATCGTGGTACTGACCATAACTCATGGAAGGCTGATGGTAATGGTTACATCTATGGAAGTTTCATGATTCCTGCTGGTCTAAAGTGTGGTACAAGAACCGTTAGTTTATTCAATTCTACTAACCAAGCAACTGCAACGTATTCAGCACATGGTACTCTTAAAGATGTTGAACAAATAATTAAGAAGCAAAGAGTGGCAGTTTCTCTTTATGACCCACTAGCACAGTCATTTACCTTTACTGATAACCATGTATTAACTGGTGTTGGCCTTTACTTCCAAAGCAAAGCAACTGTTAATGCTACTGGTCATACTAGTGATGTTATTATTCAGATTAGAGAGCTTAGCGATGATGGCTACCCAAATAAAACGATACTAGGAGAAACTACCCTATCACCTGACCAGATTAATATTTCTAGTGATGGTTCACAAGAAACTAAGGTAACTTTTGACGTACCTATTCAGTTAACCGGAACTAATGGATACTGTTTCACGGTTATAACAGATAGTAATTCCTATAATGTCTTTAAAGCTACCCGCGGTTCAAGACTAATAGGAGGTTCAAATAACGTTCTACAGTCTAGACCTAGTGACAACGGTAATTTATTTACCAGTTCTAACGCTCAGACTTGGATATCTGACCCTAACAGTTCGCTTAAATACAACATATATACTGCTAACTATACAACTAGTAATATAACAGCAACATTTTCACCTATAACGCTAGCTAATACTAGCTATACAGACGGTAATGGTAACATTGTAACAGGTGATAATGCTAAGTCAATTGACAGACTAGCAGTTCTAACTAGTTATATGACTCCAGATAGTAGTTCAATAATATGGTACTACAGGCGTGTTCCTGATAGTGCAGCTGCTAACGCAGATATAAACACATTTAACTGGGAACCACTAGTTGTTAATAATGGTAACAAAGCTAGTGAAGTTACACCTAATTCTGACAATCCTGATATTGATAGAAGCGAGTATGACTTCACAGAAAATACTCGTCAGTTCCAAATAAAGGCTGTTATGAGTGCCAATCAGTATACTAGTCCAATCCTTTACTTGGACGACCTATCAATTATTGGTATCAAGTCTGACACTTCTGCAACCTATTACAGTGTTGGTGTTGATGAAAGTGGAACGGCCGCATTCAATGCAGTTAAAGCTCAAATAGATGGATACATTCCATCTGGTACGTCATTTACGATTACGTACCGTGTAGACAGCTCTAACAATTGGTATACGTTAACTAGTACCGGTACTGGAACTGCTTCTCCTGATAGTACAACAACTGTATCACAGCTATTCCAGCGGTTTGTATTTGACAAAGCTAAGGTTCCAACGGCTGTAGACCAGAACCATTATGCAACTCAAATTCAGTTTAAAATTGTCTTATCAACTAACTCTCACTTTGTTAAACCTAGATTAAAGAAATTCATGACAACAATGAAAGTTGTTTAATCTATATAATTAGGACTATCATTTCGATAGTCCTTTTTAGTATTAGCATAGTATATAAATATAGAAAAATTTAGGAGGGAATTATTTTGAAGAAATTTAGTATCAAGAACTCAGATGGCTCACTAAATGGTAAAATAATTGCTGGACTAATCTCATTACTTATTGTTTTAATTCAACAAGTACTTGCGATGTTTGGCATTAAGTTTACCGGTGACTGGGGAGCTATCGTGGCTGTAATTAACACAGTTTTAACTATCCTAGGTATGTTAGGGGTTATCTCTGATGTTCAAACGGTTAGTGCTCCTGTAGCAACAGTCGAAGAAGATGAAGCTAAGTCTATTTCAGATAGTGCTAAGTCAACAGAAACTGCTACTGAAACGGAAACTGAAACTACTACGGAAACAGAAACCGTTACTTTGGTAAAACCTGTTATTTTGGTAGAATCAGAAACAGAAACAGAAAAATAAAACAAGGAGGACTACAATTGTCTAGATTTTTAAAGAAAACAATTGTCTTTCTAGCTTTAATGTTTGGCGTTGTTTTTACTGGAAGCGTAGTTAATGCTAACGCTAGCACTAACGTAACTACTAGTAATGGTGCTGTCGTTAAACCAGTTATAGATATTTCAGAATGGCAAGGCTCAGTTTCACTAGACCAAGCCAAAGCTATGAAATATGAAAACTCTTTCGTGATAGTTAGAGTTCAATATGGCTCAAACTATCAAGATGTTCAGTACAAGAATACAATATCTAACTTAGAAAAGGCTGGCACTCCATATGGTGTCTACTCGTATTCTAGATATGTAAACGCTAGCGATGCAAAGCAAGAAGCTAAAGACTTATACAACCGAGCACAGAATGCAAAATTCTATGTTAATGATGCCGAAGAACTTACTACAACTAGTGGAACGTATTCTAGTGCTGTAACGTCTTGGGGTAAGGAAATGCAGAGTCTAACAAATAAACCTGTTATTCTTTATTCTGGTAGCTGGTTCTATTCAAACTATATTGGAACTATGTCATATTATGATGGTTTCTGGGAAGCTAACTATAACAACACGTACTACGGAGACACATCATTATGGCAGTATACCGATTCAGGATATTCATCTGCTCTTAAACGAGGAGTTGATACTAGCAAGGTAATCACTTCTAAACACCCGGTTAGTTGGTGGATTGGTTCTAGCGCTGCTGACAATCAACAAGTAAGCAAGTATAACGTTGGTGGCTACAAAGTAGGAGATAAAGTTAAGATTAACTCAAATGTTGCTAAATGGGATGATGGTGCTACTACCACTCCAATTAACAAGTCAGTGTTGAGTAAGACTTATACTGTATCTCAAATTAAGACAGTTACTAAGAGTAAGTCTAATCAATTAGTTCTACTAAGCTATGATAACAAGCCTATTGGCTGGGTACTAGCAGAACATATTACTAAACAAGGCTCAACGAATAAGACAAGCACTTCTACAAGCTCATCTAAGGCGTCAAGCCAGACATATAACCAGAACGGTACCTTCTACCCTAATACAACTTTAAACGTTCGTACGGGGGCAGGAACAGGCTATCCTAAGGTAGCTACTTATTATAGTGGTGAAAGTGTTCAGTATAATCAAGTTATTATTAAATCTGATTATGTATGGGCTCGTTATCTACGTTCTAATGGGTACTACGGTTATATTGCTTTAGGAGTTAATGGTGGTGAAAGCTATGGTAAACGAGTAGTTAACACAGCACCTTCTAAAGTTTACTACACTGTAAAATATGGTGATAGTTTCTGGAAAATTGCAAATGACCATGGTACAACAATTAGTAATTTGACTAGTCTTAATGGCCTATCTATGTATAGTACGATTTATCCGGGACAATTACTAAGAATTAAATAGTATAATAAAAAGACCTTACAGAATTAACTGTAGGGTCTTTTATTTTAGTCTGTACTAGATTACTTATTACTAATATTTCTAAACTCTTTGATTGCTAGGTTAGCGGCCGCCGAGTGTACTTGATTCTCAGCAGAATTTAGTGACACCCACTTCCAGTCTCCAATGTATTCATCATCATCAAAGTCCGTTTTTACCATCTTGTAATTATCATTAGTTAGTCTAACGATAAAAACATGAGAACGTTCATCTGTGAACCCCTCTGATAGAGTATAAATCCCAACCCGTTTAAATGCTTTAGGGTCAACCAGTAATCCTGTTTCCTCTTGCAACTCTCTACGAGCAGTGACATATGGGTCTTCCGCTTTTTTAATTAATCCTGCCGGAAAGCCAGCAACTGTTTTGTATAGTGGGCTACGGTATTCATATTCAATTAATACTTTGTTATCTTCATTAACGACTAGCATTGTGATTGAATCCGACTTTTTAATTATTTCTCGATTAGCTACAACACCGTTAGCTAACTTAATAGACAAACGATACAAATCAAATATAGCACCTTTAAACAGTTTCTCAGAGCTAATTACTTTTGGCTTCATAATTACTTACCCCCATTTTTAATTAGCTCTAAGGCTCTCTCATAGCGTGATAGGAACCCTTGTGGGTCAGAGCTGTTACCCTTGTCGTCTAAAATAACCACTTTGTCAGAAAATCCCTGTTTTGCAATCTCTTCCATTAGGTTTTCGTGAAAATCGTCTCTAGTGCTTTCCCAATCCATATTCCTAAATCCATCATCAACATATTTAGTTACAGGTGGAATAACAATGATTAAATCCCACTCTTCTTTTTTAACCACATTGGCATAAATCTGAGTAAGGTTTTCATAGTCTTTTTTAGGAAGATACATCTTGGCATAGACCTCGGTGACCATAGCGTCAGTATCACAAATTACAGTTCCTTGATTAGCTGGGCTATGCATTTCGGCTTTGTTGGCGTCATACTGTCCTTGAAAGAAGTGTGAGTAGTCATCAACAGTTAGTTCAGCGTCAGTTAGATTATACTTTTCTTCATAGTCACGAGCATACTCGGTACTAAATGGAGCGTTAATTGAACGCGCTACATGTTTAATCAGTGTTGATTTACCAACAGATGCAGAACCAACAACCAACACCTTATAGGTAAAGTGACGCCGGTATACACGATTGATATAGTTCCAATATTTATGTGGGTCATTGCGAATCATCGTTGCTGATATTGGAATTACTTTTCTGTCTTCTAGTTTGGTGTGCCATTCAGGTAACAATTCATGGAATTTGTCATCATATTCTTGCTCACCTGTATATACTGTGATTTCAGCATCCTTATTTATAGTTGCTTTATCAACAATGTCTTTTAGCTTTGACAACCAAGGTTTCCAACCGTCAGGATAGCGTGGAATATTATCTTCATTAAGCATAGCTACCACAATGTTAGGCTCGTCAGCAAAAGATTCTCTTAGATACCTAAATCGTTTGTAGAGCGACAAGCCAATTTTATCTCCCCGGTCACCTTTATAGCCACTTACAACTAGCACAACACCATCGTTAACAGCTAGTGCTCTGTATAAATCTTGTTGATGACCTACGTGGAATGGCGACCAACAGCCAAAATATACGCCGATTTTCTTACCAGAAAGCTTGTTCTTTGTAATCAATTCTAAATTATTCATTATTAGATACCCCACTATTATTTTCCTGTGTATACCAAACGTAAGCTCCATAAATTGCATTAATTGTCATGATTATTTGTAGAATAAACATACTTAATGCAGAAGCTCCACCACTAGTTAACTGAACATACCAGATATAAACGTTTAATAAGTCTAGTCCAATCCATACGACCCATTGTGAACGGTATCCGTATGTCATTAGAATTTGACCAACGATTCCAAGTGGTAATACAGCACTATCTCTTAGAACTTGATTACCATTAAATTTGAATCCGATATAAACATTGACAGCATACAGTGCTATTAATCCTATTCCAGTTAACGTGGCTAATAATGGGGTAATCTTTTTACTGATTACACTATCATCATTTGTACCATTTAATGTCTTATACCAAACATAAATTCCTACAAATTGCATAATAGTATAAAATACTTGTGAAGAAATATCTCCAATTAAACGGTTATGCAAGGAAGCTATTAACCAAGCTAGGCTACCAATTGTTCCCCACATGAAGTTAGTTAACTTACCCTTATCTACTAGGATTAAGCTCATAGCAGTAGCCACACTAGTAACTACTCCTGCATAACCAGAGAAAGAGAAGTCTCCTTGAAACATGAAAGCAACAATCGAAGCCCCAACCATAAGGAACATCAATAAATATTCTCTATAGTTAAACTCAGATAGTTCTTTAACATTACGCTTGATTGAAAAGGTATCTTTAATACCAGTACCTAATAATTTATAATCTATATTTTTAATCATAATTTTATCTCCTATTGTTTTTACTGTGCCGTGGGCGGAAAGAAACGCACATTTTTATTTTATTTTATTTTATTTTCCGTCTATATAATAGTTAATACCAATTATATCTTGTGGCGGAGGTCTAAGAATTATACCCATATAGTCTAGTCCTCTCTAAGCTCAAGGTTACCATTCTTCAATTGTTTAATCCTGTTCATAAAATCTTTATAGCCACGATAGTTATCTAAATTTTTATCAGTGCTAAATCCTAAAGGAATGGGTGGAAATTCAGTCATTGTGTCATGCTGAAAGCTAGGCTTAGATTTACTAGCATGACTAGATAGATTAGCTAATCCTTGATAATCAGCAGGCATGTCATAGAAAGTCTTATGCTTATACCGATTAACATTTAGGTTCTTGTCTAAATACTTTAAAAGGTCAACTAATTGTAGATTGTCATAAAGTTCTAAATCATGTCCTAGTTCAACTAGTTTAGTTAATGATTCCTTATTAAATACTAAATCATTTATCTTAAAATAGTCTGTTGCATAAAAAACTTTTAAGTATGAGTTATTATCTTTGTTATAAAGAATATACTTTTTATTTCTCATCATATATCACGTCCTTTTATAGTGATAATTATACTACTTAATACTATAAAAGTCAATATGTATTTTTATTCATTTAATAACGATTTATTCATTCTATCAAGTATTGTGCGAATGATTCGCTTAAAGCCCGCTATGGTTGAGACGATATCAAATGAATAGCGTACCTGCCGTAGAGTCAGCTTTCTTAACGTGTTTCGGTCTACGTCACGCTAGTAGATAATAAGCGTTATTAGTCCAGCACCAGCTGTGACACACACAGTGGTCACTCAACCCTCAAAACCTAAAAGTCAAATTAATATTTAACTAGTTTTCACTAGACTATTTAAATAGATGAATCAGAAACAAAGTCAAAGACAGTTAAGGTCATGCTCAGTTTGTAATGCGATTTGTTGGAGCGGAATAGTCTTTGCCTGTAAATATCTAAAAAAGTATAGACTTCTGGTATCTACAGGGACAAAGACCATTGTTAGTTCGCAACGCTGATAGCCATCGCTTATAACAGGACAGATTATCTTTAGTAGACATTTCAGTCTACTACTAGCTTTTAACTCCCATGCTTATCCAGTCCCGGAAGTCGAGCTTTCACTCTATATACTAGTTTGCCTTAAGGATTGTGTTAAGTTCCGCCGCCTATTAATAGTAAATATATGAACTCATATCATACAGGGACTACTTAGTACGAACGGACGAACATTAGCCCAGCCAGTCTATCTTTCGCTTATCCATTTCATAAGGACTTAGTTTTCATCATACTGATTGGAGGCTTTAGACTTTTTACCCCCTGACGCGACTCCGATTGCTAAAATCTGTCTAAAGCAATTCAGAGCACATACCCGTTTGGTTCGCGGTAGGTTCTCCGCTTGAATACTTGGTGCTTATTTAGTTTTCATTTATTTATGTTTACATACTACCATTGATTTTAAACCTTGTCAAGTCATAAAACTAATTGACAACTCACTAATTAGATAGTAACATTAAACTTGAAAAAACAAACAAAAGGGGAAGTTTTCAATTGGAATATCTCGGAAACTCAAATAAAAATAAATATTTGGTTCAGAATAACTACACTTTAGCTTCCTTTAACAAGGTTGATTCATACTATGGTTTTTACAGCTGGCTATCATCTAAGCTATATGATGATATTTCCTATTCAGTTAAGTCTAGGTTATTAAAAAGGCTAGGACTTAATTTGAAGGCTAATTATACTAGTTCAGTTAAAGACCCTTTGGGTAGTAGATACTATGATGAGTTTTATAGAATGTTTAAGTATTGCTTGGAAAATAGAATCAGTGTCGGTGCATATATAGATAATACCTTTAGACAGCAACAAATGATATTTAAAGGACTAGATAAAGCTAGCTATGAACCAGTATATCGAAGATACATTAGTTTGTTTCCAGCTGTACTGTTTAAAAAGGAGAACTATGAGAAATACGCTAAAACTCATTTCTACTATAATAGCTATATGACAAATACTAATCAAGCCGTGTCTAGTCAAAATCATATTTTAAATATGAGTACTAGCTTAAAGACGACTCCGGGAGTTTATCTAGCTGATTATATTCTATCTAAAGCTAATAGTGGAGACGTTAGTTTTAAAGATGACTGCGAAGGACTAACTAGTGTTTTAACAGATAAGTATAATGACCTAGTTTATGGTAAGGGTGACTATGTTAAACTAGCTAATAGCCGTCTAGACGCTAATATTGATAGCTTGATGACTAGTTTAGAGTCAGCTGGTATAACTAGCCTAGGCTTATCCGAAACGCTTGCTATGCGACTGTATGGCTGTAATTTTAGATTGTTTAATTACTATCCTGTTTATGCAATGAATGACTATCTAGAAGAAACTTTTAGCAATCTATACAATGAAGTTAAAAACAAGTCTTGGAGTTCAATGACTGTTAATCAGCTAGATAGTTGTTATTGGTTCTCATTTGGTTGGGACAGTCATGCTAGTAATAAATACAAGCTAGAACGGTTGGAAGGACTATACGGTCCAATATACCATCTAAAGTGTAACTTGCTAGTTTTTAGCTCAATTGTTAAAAGCTTTACCGTTATAAAAATTAATTTTAAAGATAGGGTTGACATGGATAGTATTAGATGATAATATAGTCAATGTAATAAACAAAGGAAGGATGATTCATATGTACGGAATTGTAGATTATCAAAAGCTAGTTGTAACTGATTTAGGAAATGGTAAGAAAAACAAGACCTATCAAGATGCTAGCCGAGAAGTTATTGGAGAAGACTGGTATAATCGTCATGACATGTTTGTGGCAGCTAAGAAAGTTGCTAAGGAACTAAAGGGCAAGGTATTCTATGTCGGGAAATATAAAAACTAGAATTTGAAATTTCTATTTGACATTTCTAGTTACGTGTGGTAATATATTAAATGTAAGGTTAAACTTGATATAAAGATTTAGCTGTAACACCTCTTGTGAGAGCCGGCTACTCTCACGTTAAGCGCCCTTAGCTCAACTGGATAGAGCAACGGACTTCTAATTCGTAGGCTATGAGTTCAAATCTCATAGGGCGCATTACCAATTAATAATTTTAGTTGGCAGTTTTAATTTTAACTAACTAAGTGAGTTATTATAGTTATCAGTGTGCTTGTGATGGAATAGGTAGACATAGGCAGACTAGCATGATTACTTTTCGGCCTGATTTGAAAAGTGTTAGTCATGTAGGGTGCAAATCCCTACCAAGCACATAGCGACAACATACTGTATACTAGAGTATTCTAGTATATTGTGTCCTTAGTCTAATAGGATAGAACACGTGATTCCTAATCATGAGATGACAGTTCGATTCTGTCAGGGCGCATTGACAATACGTAAACATGTTATTAAGTATTTACGTATTGAAATTATTTTTGAAAAAGTCTAGTTTTTACTTGACAGCATTCAAAATAAGTGTTAATATAGTATCATTGAATATGAATAGTAATTTGGTGCTGCTACCACTTAGCGATGGTTTTGAAAATGCGGCAAAAGACATAATACTTGATTCCGGTCTTTCCGGGTGTCTAGGATAAGGCTCGCTACCTGACAAAAGCTTCGCCTAGATAGGTATTATATTAGGAGTAGTCTAGGAAACCTCTTTGCTCCTTATCATAGTCCTATAGCATAATGGTAGTGCACCCGGTTTATACCCGGCATAGTCAGCAGATTTACTGAACGATGTAGGTTCGAATCCTACTAGGACTATTTTGGAAAGTTGACAGAGTGGTTGATTGTGGCTCCCTGCTAAGGAGTTAATCGTGATAAGCGATTCGAGGGTTCGAATCCCCCACTTTCCATTACTTACAGATAATGCCTTACAATCAATAACGTATTAGTTTATGAAAAAGTAACGTGGCTAGTGGGGTCTGTTCTATTAATAATATCTACCCACTAAAAATTGCTCAGTAGTTCAGTGGTAGAATGCTTGGTTGTTACCCAAGAGGTCGCCGGTCCGAGTCCAGCCTGAGCAGTAAGCATTGAATAAATGTTTAAAATTTGGAAGGGTATCAAGCTAACTGGTAAGCCACCGGCTTTGAACACCGGGTGCGAGTAAAATCGTGTGCAGGTTCGAGTCCTGTCCCTTCCATATACAGGTGTAAAGAATATAGTATAGCTCAGGAGATAGAGCGCCTAGTATGGACTAGGTACTATCGCTGGTTAAAGCCCAGCACTATAATTTCTGACCCTGTTTACATAGTGTCAAGCTAGTGTATAAGAGATTGTCAGTCTCGCCTAGCAGTGCTGTCATAATGTGTACTACGTCTATATAGTGATAGCTAGTAGATTTAATAAACCTATTGTTGTAGTGACAAAGGGTTGTGGTGAAAGAAAGCCATCACGGATTCAGTACTAGATACAAGCTTGTCGATAAATGCATCAACAGTTACGATAGCATAATACGCAGACCCTAAGCTAATGTTAGTGTGATAGCTAGCAGAACCAAGTAGGGAAATCAGTAAGCTATTTTCTAGTTGATGAAGGGTAATTCCTTCTATAAGTAACTAGTTGAGTATTAGTAGGGTAAATCTAGGAATACAATTATAAATAATATATGTATAAAACACTATATGTATAAAATACTATATGCCTAAAGACACCTGAAAGTTATCAGTCATCGTACTGGATTACACGTTATAATGGGACAACAGCTATCTAGGTAGCTCCTAGCTAGTAGGCGTTGTCTAGTGTATGGCAGAATATATCGTAAAAGCTAAAGTATACTACGCAAACCAATGCGGACACTTATATTGCTCTCTTAATCCAACGGCAGAGATAATAGACTTAAAATCTATAAAGTGTAGGTTCGAATCCTACAGAGAGCATTCCTCATAATACGTTACAGTGTATGAGGTGCAGAAAATAATTAATTAATTAGCAATTTCCCAGTGGTCGAGCAGGCTCATGACCTGATTGAACTAGATGCAACTTCTAGTGATTGCTAACTTGCTCTCGTAATCCAACGGCAGAGATAGTGGTCTTAGAAGCCATCCAGTGTGAGTTCGAATCTCACCGAGAGCATAAGTTTTATGGCCTAGTATTCCAACTGGCAGAGAAGTTAGACTCAAAATCTATACAGTGTAGGTTCGACTCCTACCTAGGCCACTGTTCCGAGAAGCGCGCGTGCTAAGTATTAACAAGCCCACGATTATGGCAACGTTGATACTAGTAAAACCAAGCTATCTGGTCTAACCTCGGTTGAGATAGTAAGTGTCCCTGATTTATGAGATAGTATCAACTAAATCTGGGTAAATAGGTGTCTGTAGCTCAGCTAGGTAGAGCATCGTGTTGAAGCCACGAGGGTCGTAGGTTCAAACCCTACTGGACACATTGCGGTGAAGTGAAACGGAAAATCACGAAAGGCTCATAACCTTTAAATAGCAGGTTCGACTCCTGTCACTCGCAATTGACCTAAGTACGTCTGAAAACCACTTAATTTGTCAGCTATTGGGACTGCTCTGATAGCTCGTGGTAAAATCTTCGGAGACGACAAGCAGATTGGCACTCAATGATGAAGAAGTTAGTCTTTTCAATCTATCTTTTGACTAACACGTGCTTGTGGCGGAATAGGTAAACCATGGCTAAGGCGTTTGGGGAGCGCACCGAAATTTATCCTAGTGATGAATGTGTGTCCAAATTAGCCAAAAGATTGTATGCGGTCTTGAAAACCTCCATACGTTGTAGGGTGCAAATCCCTACCAAGCACATTACCAATGGTAAGTTCTCCGAGGGTGCCGGGAACTTAATTTAGAATAGCATCCACTTGATATGATAAGTCTCCGGAATAACGGGACGTTAATTTATAATATTATTCGTGTGCTTGTGGCGGAATAGTAGACGCTATGGTAGATAGGCAAAGGGTTGGAATTAAGGTAGCGGTAAATGGCGACACATAAATGTATCCGAGTAGCTACTGCCCTTCAAAAATAGATGGATAGTAATTCTGCCGTGGAGTTAGTCTGATAAGACCATATCCGTGTCTAAGTCATTTATAACAAGTCGTGTAGGGTGCAAATCCCTACCAAGCACATTAATCCCAGTATGGTTGTAAGATGATAGCTTACGAAGTACGAAAACGCTTGAACACTAGACGGAACTCCTGTCTAGTGAGTTACAGGGTATAGCTGGTGGTTTATGATACCTCTATCGGTAGTCCTAGCACACATCCTAACAGTGTTAACCAATCTATGACTGTATCAAAGTAAGCTTAACTGGCAAACTGCTTGACTCGCAATCTTGATTTCTAGGTTCGAATCCTAGCTTTGATATAGAAACGCCTATTAGCGGATGATGGAATCCTAAAAATATCCATAGAAGCATATAGAATTATCACGGATGGTGCTGTGTTTGGAGTGATACATTGCTTCCAATTCTATATAAGCCTTGTTAGTTCAACGGTAGAACTCCTGCTTTGTAAACAGGAAATCTCAGCCCGTCTCTGGGACAAGGCATAAGTAATATTTTTAAGTAATAATAGTAGAAATGGATTAGGGGTGAATAAGATGGAAGAGATATGGAAACAAATGGTTGGTTACCCAAACTATAAAATATCTAACATGGGACACGTTAAATCAAAAGCAAACACTGGTTCATACCGTGATACTAGTTTATGGCGCGACCGTATGGGGTACTTAACGTTTGGGCCGAGCAATAATGGTAAGCGTAGAACTGCGTTTGTACATGTAGAAGTTGCAAAAGCTTTTATAGATAACCCTAATAATTATGAAGACGTCCATCATATTGACTATAACAAAGACAATTGTTGTGTTGGCAACTTAATGTGGATGTCTCACACAGACAACATGAAAGATTACTTTTGTACTATTAAAAATCCTAAATATGTCAAGGATAGCAAGGGTAACTATATAAAAATTAAAAAGGATTATAGCATTTGTGTAGATTGTGGGAAAATAATAACTAAAAATTCTACAAGATGTATGAACTGTGCAGCAAAAGAAAGACCAATTAAATATAGAAACAATAAGCCCTTAGAACGAGATGAAATTATAAGTGCCTTATCAAAACATAGTGGCAACTTTACGAGAGCCTCTAAGGAGTTTGGTATGACTGACAATGCACTTAGGAAGTGGTGCAAGAAATATG
>JXWR01002950.1_pt1 | contig 20137 bp, 8 predicted proteins | sample 315541 | NCBI WGS metagenome assembly JXWR01 (sample SAMN03273951, study PRJNA271842) | soil metagenome | isolation source: rice field ambient CO2 | place: India: CRRI Experimental farm Cuttack,Odisha-753006 | collected 2013-12-17
ACTTCCATCACACACACACACTCTCTCTCACCCTTTCCTTTTTGACATTCTTCCTAGCTTCTTTCTCACTCTCCCTCGCATTCCCTCTTTTTCCACGGTTTACTGTCCACCTTTTCACCTTTTGACCTCCTCCGCTTTTAACCACCTGTCCGTTTCCCTAGTTCGTGGTCGACATTTCCCACACTCTCCACTAGTCACCACCCACTAGTGCTACTCACCCCCACTACTAGCCAGCCAACCTCAATTTCCATCAGCATCGTCATCATGAACTTTTCACAGAAGGAAAACGAATCCCCAAACATTTACAATGACTTGAGGGCCTCGTTCGCCGGCAAACCAAACTATGACAACTTGATCAAATCTCCGTCCGAGATTCTAAGTCCAACAAACAGCACTTCCGGATTCGGCTCCCCCAAACCCGGCACTTCGAGAGTCATTGACACCTTGCACTCCACCATTGACCAATTGAAGGCAGATTTGCAGGACACAAAGCAAAAGTACGACGACCACCAAGCTAAACACACGTCTATAAAGAAAAGATATGACCAAGTAGTCGAACAATTGGCCAACACCAAGCATGAAAATGATATGATTAATGCATTGTTGGAAAGAAAACAACGGAGAATCACTGACTTGGAGGAAAAATTAAGCGAAACCATCAATAATACCGAAGACTATAAATTCAACTTGACCAACCTCGAGCTCCGAGTGAAAAAGTTGCAAGAATCGGAGAGAGTCGCTACCAGCGAGTTTGAGCGAATGAAGATTGCTTATGAAACTGTAGTCACTTCTCAAAAAGAATATAGAGACTACTATACCAAAGAGATCAACTCCCTTAAGGAACAGCTAAACAGCTATATCAAGGACCGCAATGAACAGCTTTTGCAGACTCAGTCCCAAATCAAAAATAATGATTCCGGTGTGCATAGCAACATGAAAAAATTGAGCGACTACTCCCACAATCTTGAAACTCAATACGCGGCCAAAAACACTGCTGTTATTGATACATTGAAATCTTTAGCAGTTGCTGCTAAATCTCATGGTCTGGACACTCAGTTAATTATCAACCAGTGTAATTTGGTTTTTAATGAGTTGAAAAATAGATTTGATTTGGATGTTAACCAATTAATTGAAAACTACAAGGATAAACAAGTTGACAATACAATTGAAAAATTATTGGGCATAGATTCCGTCTCTAATGTCGCTGCCAATGCCCCTCTTCCATCATCTCCAAAACCTATCACCACCACTGCTAACAAGACCACAACTCCACCATCAACAATCAATAATCAGAAAAAGAGAAATTCAAGCAGAAAATCAAGCACCCAATTCACAAAGGCGCAATCGCCTAGCCAGCAGCAAAACCGTAATATATCTACCGGCTCACTTAAACAACAAGAAAACAGTGATCCAAATAACGCTACCCATAAAGCAAAGAAAAACGACCATAGAAGAAGTGTTAGCGTTAGCGCCGCTAGTAATGCCAACGCTAGCAATGCAGCCAACAAGCGCCACTCGAGAAAGGTCAGTCTTGCTGTCGACTTTAGTGAATTCGAAAAGCCAAAGCAGGCTAACAATAACAATGCCAACGCCAGTGCCAATAGTAAGCAAAATAAGAGAAACTCAGTACACGGATTCCCACAAAATAATGCTAATCTCAATAGCAATGGCAGTGCGAATGGCAGTGCAAATGGCAATGCAAATGGAAGCGCCAATGGTAATAATAACAATATTCAAGATTTGATGAATCAAGATTGGAGATCTTCAAAATCCCCAGCTAGTGATAAAAATGCAACCAACAACAACAATAACAACAGCAGCAGCGGTAGCAGTAATGCTGCAAAATCAAACAACAGAAAAAGTATTGTGAATGCCAATGCCAACTCCAGCTATACGAATAACGAAGAAGATGAGGAAGATAGCGAAGACGGCTCAGATAACGAAAACTACAATGACAATTCAGACGACGAAGACGGTAATAATAATAACAATGATGGAGAAAGTGGAAAGAAAAAAAGAAGAAGAAGAAGAAGAAGAAGAAGAAAGAGCCTGAAAACGCCGACGGGAGGGGCAGCAGGGCCAGCGCTGCAGGCGACGGTTGGAGGAGGATTGAATAATGATGATTTACATGAGGTTAACGAGATTATAAAGAATGATTTGAACTTGTCAACTGGTGATAATTGATGATTGGTGCAACTCTGAGACTCATTGTCAATCAGCCAGCGGATGTATCTTTGTTGTTCTTGTGCTAAGTATTGCTTTTTATGGTTATGATTATCATTCTCTATTGTTACCACTAATAAAACTACTTCTACCTTTCTATTATTCTTCTCTGCCTTTTCTTCTACTTTTTCATTTTAGAAGTTTCTCCTTTTGTTTCTATTTTTTGCATTACTATGGTACATATACATACACATACCCCAACTGTCAATTTTGCCAACCGTACCAATTTGACAAGCTCACAAGTTGACACTTTATTTTCTTGCTTTTAAATATCCTTTTTTAAATTTTTTTCTTTTTGTTCCTTTTTTTTCTTTTTTTTCTTTTTTTTTTCTTTTTTTTTTCTATTAATATTTCTTTTTACTGTTTTCTTGTTATTCTTTTCCCTCGTTGTTTTCTATTGAATTCATGTTTACTTTATCTGTTTACCTGCTTGTTTAGTTTCTTATCTTTTTCTTGCTGGCCAATCAGTTAATTATTGATTAACTGCAGTTGTATTCGCACATACTTTGCTTGACTCTATGGTTGCTAGATTGAGCGAGTGAGAGTCTGCGAGGTCAATGGCGTTTGTGACTATTTGTGGCCTTTTGTGCTGGGGCGTTATTGTCGTTATTATCGCTCCTGTGGGTTATAAGTTGTTGTTGATTTAGTACTCGGCATCTCTGCTAACTTGCATAAGCAGTCATACGTAAACATCACGTTTTTTTTCCTTTATCTTCCCTGTCTGCCATATAGATAATAATAGATACAGCCAAAGTTGTGCGCATTTATAATTACCTTTTTTTTTTTTTTGTTTCTGTTTTTGGTTCAGCGTCAAGGTTAACTTTCCTATGATTAAAACTCTGGGGCCATCCGCGCACGACCTTGTAAATCAGGGTGCTACTCGATCCATGGCTTTATTATAATTGAGGCTCCTCGCTTATATATCTACAAATCCCACCACACCCGGTCATACCAAAGTCAATGCCGGGATAACAGGCGCTGTTGTTATTACTAGTTGGCAGGCTTCATATACAAGCTACATCTAACATTGGTAATCATCAATAGCACGCAGGATAATCTAATGGCCCATGCTTCTGGTACAATGTGGATTGATGTACTTGGCTGCATTAGAATGCCTATATCATTCCACTTTGCGTGAGCAGCGGCACCGCCCGCCAGCGTCTACGTTTATATTTCAAAAGATGCTTTGCTGTGAGGTTGTAAAACCTCGGCACCAAACTGCCAGCATAGCCGGCGCCACTATATATAGTATTACTTTATTCAACCTGTACACCGGCACACTAGCTCTCTTTGGTTTTGCTTGTACAAGGCGCAGTTTTCACTATGGTTGATATTTCAGTGAACGTCAAGAAGGCCACCTCCATTGATGAGAGTGCGCCTAAGCGAAAGCACGTCAGGGCATGTATTGTTTATACTTGGGACCACAGAGATTCTAGAGCATTTTGGCAGTCGTTGAAAGTCACTCCTATTCAGAATGACGAGGTTCAGGTATTCAAAGCGTTGATTCTCATTCATAAAGTCTTGCAAGAGGGTCATCAAGTGACTTTGAGAGATGCTCAAAGAAACAGAGACTATATCGATAGCTTGGGCAAAGTGTTTATGGGAGATGGCTATAAGCGGTATGGAACATTGATTAGAGAATACGACCAGTTCTTACTTAGAAAATTGTCATTTCATAGAAAGTACAAAGAATTCAATGGAACTTTTGAGTACGAAGAGTATGTTTCTTTGAAAACCGTCTCTGATCCTAATGAAGGATACGAAGCTATTCTTGATTTGATGTCGTTGCAGGATGCAATTGACGACTTGCAAAGAGTCATTTTTGCTAGCGTCTCTCATGATAGAGGTTCTGAATGCAAAATTGCCGCTTTGGTTCCTTTGGTTACTGAATCTTATGGGATTTACAAATTCATTACCTCCATGTTGAGAGCCATGCACCAAACCACTAATTCTGATGATGCATTGGAGCCATTAAGAGAAAGATACAATTCCCAACATGCAAGATTATACGAGTTTTACGCAGATTGCTCTTCCATCCGTTATTTGACATCATTGATCAACATCCCAAAATTGAGTATCGAGCCCCCTGATTTATTCGTTGATGAGGAAAACGGAACCCGTAGACCTCAATCATCTCCGCCAGCACAGCCGCTGCAAAAAGAACCCTCACCTCCACCAGCGCCTCCAAAGCAACCTAGTCCTGAACCGCCATCATTAGTGGGACAACCAACGGGGGTTGACTTTTGGAAATCTCAACAAGAAAGCTCAGAGCAAGAACAAGAAAGATTGGCTCGTGAACGTCAAGCTCAAATCCTCGCACAACAGCAAGAAGAAGCACGTCAAAAAGCACTTTTCGAACAGCAGCAAAGAGCCCAACTTGAACAACAACAAAGAGCTCAGGAACAATTAATGCAACAACAGTTCCAGCAACAAGCTCAGGGAAGAGTCGCTGAACTTGAAAGAGATTTATTAGCTTATAAGGGCCAATACGACCAAGATCAGTTATTATTGCTTCAGTATGATCAAAGAGTAAAGGTTTTGGAACAGGACGTTTTGAATGCTAATCAAGCAGCTGCTCAACAAATTGCATCCAAGGATGAACTGATCAGAAGTTTGCAAGAACAAATCAATCTATGGAAAAATAAATACGAATCATTGGCTAAGTTGTACAGTCAATTGAGACAAGAACATTTGAATTTACTAAACAGATTTAAGAAGTTGCAACAAAAGGCAGCTTCTGCTCAGGAAGCTATCGATAAAAGAGAAAGATTAGAAAGAGACATGAAGGCCAAGAATATCGAGTTAGCTGATTTGATTCGCGAACGCGACAGGGCTAGGTTAGATCTTGACAAATTAAGAGGCAGTAAAGATAACCAAATTGAAAAGTTGGAGTTGGAAATTAGAGTGTTGTCCGACAAATTGGATAATTCTGAAAAAAACCAATCATCAAACTTGACCTCAATTTTTGCTGCTCATAAAAGAGAAATCGACGATTTGCAACAAAAACTAAATGACAGAGAGTCACACTTGAAATCATTATCTCCAGAAAGTCATGAAGAGTTGAATGACAAGCTACGTGAAAAGGAAGAAGAAATTGAAATCTTGCAACAAACTATGGATGAAGCCTTGAAACAATTAGCAGAAACTAAGCAAGTTGATGATGCAGCATTAGATGAACAAATTGATCAAGTGTTGCTTTCTCATTTGAACAAATTGATTCACATTGTTGATTCAGTTTTGCAAAGTGGTATTGCTAGAGTACAGGATAGTTTATTTGAGCTTGACTCGCCAATGCAAGCAGGTAACCAAAATTCTTCTCCAGCTTACTTATTATCAATAACGGAAAAAGCCGGCACTTTGGCAAATGAGTTTGCTACTGCATTCAATAACTTTATTGCTGATGGTCCAAATGGCGATCATGCTGCTATTATCCAAACAGTGTCTGGCTTCACTACATCTATAGCCGATGTCGTTTTGAATTCCAAAGGTATTACTAGACTCTCGAAAGACGGCCTGTTGGGTGACTCTATTCTTTCTTCAGCTAGATTGATTGCCGATACATCAGTAGACTTCTTGGAAGATCTTTTGTCTCATAACTTGGAGGGCCTATCTGAAGAAAGCAAAACTGACAAAGTTATTAACGGAGTATTTGAGGTTCATGAGAGATTACAAGAATTGTCCACATTGGCTGAAAAATTGGCGCCTAAATTGAATTTGAGCGGTGATTTGGAAGAGTTGGTGGATAATGAAATGAGCGCTGCTGCTGAAGCCATTAAGGCTGCAAATTTGCATTTGAACTCTTTGTTAAGTGGTAAAGATATTAGCTTGGATCCAGTTAATGCTGAAGTCAACAAGGCTATTCTTGCTGCCGCAATTGCTGTGACTAATGCGATTGCATTATTGATTGCTGCTGCTACGGAAACTCAAAAGGAAATTGTAGCTAATGGCAAAGGTTCAAGCACCAAGGCAGCATTTTACAAAAAACACAACAAATGGACCGAAGGATTAATTTCTGCTGCTAAATCAGTGGCATCATCAACTAATATCTTGATCACTACAGCTGATGGGGTTCTTAGCAACAAGAACTCACATGAAGAATTGATTGTGGCTTCTAATGAGGTTGCCGCATCAACGGTGCAATTAGTCGCCGCTGCAAGAGTTAAAGCTACAGTAATGTCGAAGACTCAAGATAAACTAGAAGATGCTAGTAAAAAAGTCACGTTTGCTTGTAAATCTTTGGTTAACCAGGTACAAGGCTTGATTGCTAAATCTAACCAGTTGGAAGACGATGTTGATTTCTCCAAGTTGAGTATTCATGAGAATAGAACTGCGGAAATGGAACAGCAGGTTTCGATTCTTAAGCTTGAAAATTCGTTGAATGCTGCTAGAAAAAGATTAGGTGAAATTAGAAAATACAGCTATATTGATGATAGTAGCGATGAAGAGTGATTGGTAAAAAGATGCTTATGCATATATAGCAAACGAAGATTGAATAAACGAAAAGTTAAGTTGAATAAAAAATAAAAAAATAAAAAAAAGAAAATAAAAAATGGTCTCATTGGTATGTGAAGAAAAATAACAGGTAAAATACACACATGAGTTCAAGTAGGTCCATTCACACAAAATACTACACCAGTACTTATACGTTAATACAATTATAACGTTTTGATCTTGCACGCTTATTGGTAAACTAAGTTGTATGTTAGTATGCGGTTATTGTGCCCTGATGCTTTTATTGATTGAAATTTTGAATACTTACCCATATTCTAACTTGTTTGGGACTGAGGCCACATTGAGTTGCAATAAATGTTCTTTCTTTGGAATTAGGTCTTTGTCTATAATCAAAGATGGAGTCAAGTAGCGTAGTAACATTTGTATAATATCTTGTTCTGCCTTTGCCACCGGGACTTGGCTTTCCAGTACAATCCGTTACATCCAATCCCTGTGCAATCAAATACCCTTTTAACGCAGTGACACCCTCGTCGCGATTGCGGTTTATCTGTAACGTTAAAAGATCCTTTGCTAACTCATTCTCAAATCTTTTATAAATTGAGTGAAGATTAACTTTCGACCATGGATGTTCAATAATTTTGTGACAAATCTAAAAAAAAGAAAAAAAACAATAAAGGTTAATAAACTGACGCTATGAGTGAAGAGTAATAACAAAGACATACAAGTGTCAAGGGAGCCCAGTCTTTCTAATCTCATACATACAAAAACAGTTTTGTGAAATGATTTTTGGTAGGAAATACACAAACTTTTCAGTATGTCCTTTAGTTCTGGTGGAATAACCTTGCTTTCCACCAAGTTGAAATTCTCTGAGGAAAAGCAATTTAGCTGGAAAGTTGTGCTTTTCTCGTCAAAAGTATTATTTCTAGGCTCTAGCTCATATTTAATTAACCCAGAGAGAGCCTCTGCGGAAGCTTTTAAATAATGAGTTATTTCTGCTGCGTCCTGTACGGAAAGTCCTTGAGGCATTAGTAGTTTTAATATGGAATGGAAATGAATGTTCAAAAACAGGTCGCTAAAAGGACTGTTGAAATTTGAAAGTATTTGAGGAATGGAAAATTTATTTAAAAGCAACTGTTGATGTATATATAATCGTTCTCCTAAGTAGCCTCTTAAAAAATAATGTGTCAACTTATCAATTCAAATTTGAGACCTACATAAAACAAAAAGAAAAACTATAGGTAGTATTAGCATTAACCTTTCATACCGCTGCTTCCCACGATTTATTACAGCTAATTTGAGTACCTTCCCATGTCAACATCGAAACCAAAACCCGTAAAGTACGAATCGGAAAAAGCAATTTTGAATTCAAAAGCACCGCAATTTCGTATTGTAGTGGCAGAAAAGTCTCAAGACTTGCAAGTGGGTGGAATACCATATATTGCTTTTTGTAGTTTACAAATCTGTTCAACAGTACGCGTTTACACTTGCGTACATTTCCAAAGCCTGTTACACATATAGGTTATATGGACGTTATGTTACTATTTTTGTATCTGGCCCACAGAACTCGGTCCCAAGAATTTTATTTCCAATGACATCCTTTCTTTGTATTGGAAAAGCCTCTATTTAAAAATCTAGTTAGTTTTATATCCTGCTACGGGGCATAGTGATCAGACTATTGTCTAGAATCTGCCGATGATTTATATATAAATCACATATATGTATCACACGTCCACCAAACAAAAAGCTGGTCTATTTTTTCCGTCTTTACAGCGGCGTCCTCGCGCACCTACCAGCCACCGCACCAACCACTGCCGCAGAAAAATTCTTAGGAGTTACGGTAGCTGGTGCCTCCCTCGGTCAACATCTGCCGACCGATCGCTTCGCCCAGGCCAACATCAGTTTCATTTTCCTCGTCGACTAATCACAAATTCAAAGATTTTGAAGTTGTTAGAATGATTTGTGATAAATAAACCGTGTACAGTACCGTACCGTTTTTAAACATGCAATGATGATGTGTCAATGCTTTTCAAAGCCACGTCTAAGTATGTTCAAAATTTGGCTCTTCATTATTATGATCGAGTGACTTCCCCGTTTGATTCTGTCTGCATTAATTTTTCCCGTAAAGTTGATCAAGATTAACTTGAGCTACGTATCATTTGGGACTAACGAACGATATTGTCAGCTCAACTTCAAAGCTTAATGCTTCAGCCGTATCGGTGCTTTCCAAAATCTTACTGTTTATATGTGTGTAGCCGTTTACTGAGGAAGTAGCATGTAGACAATTTAGTGCTAACATCAATTGGTTTATGTAAAACGAGTAAGCTAATGTCAAGTTGTTGACGAGAAAGAAAGTCGGAAATGAGCGGCAGTAAATACAACTGCTGTTGCTTTGTGTATATCTTTTGATGGTTTATTAGATGTTTTGAGGAGGGAAATGATACTCTAAAAACTAACGCTAGTCGGCCGCTTACATCGACTACTTAGTGAGTTTGTATCAATCACTTTTCATGAATAGTTGACAAATATTACAGTATAATGCCATTTTTGATGATACCAAAAGATTTAAATGAGAAATTGGGTTTATGCCATGAATTGTTGAGATATATATAATATTTGTATTGAACACCGCAGATCTTCAATTAGCATCTCAAAAAGATAAACAATGTCTGTCACTATGCTTCTTTATTAACTGCACAAACATATATGCTTGTGAAAACTCACAGTCAATGCATTCATTGAATGTGATTTAAACGGTATAAATTTAGCGAGAAAAAAGAATGGTGAAGGACTTATGTAAATTTTGACGGCCAATGCTGTTGGGTAAAATGACCCCTTAATACAAAATTTTTCACAAAAGTTTGGTAAAACTATAACTACAACCACACCAAAGCATAAAGCAATTTACAAACTATCGTAAGTGAGGATTTTTGATCTTCACTTTTATTTTAGAAGCCGGTGTACGGAGACTACTGGAATGGGCACGGCAGTAACTAAGGTTTGTAAAGAGAGGCTCGAAGATATAAAACAACTGAGCGATTACCTAAGTTCTAGTAAATACCTGTCCCGAAATTTGAAATAGTACGTTATAAGATACACTCTAATCATATAGTTTGAGAGGATAACTGTTGCTTGTCTACAATGCATGCTTGAAATTTTCAAGAAAAAAAAAAAAAAAAGGTAGAATCAAACCCTTTTGCTACGAGTTCTGGTGGCAAACTAAATGCATAGCGAGGACAACTTCATCTTCACAAAAGACAGTCTAAACCTTTTTCTCTTATTTTAACAGAAGACTAAATAACCCTCAAAATAGTAATTTATATTATAAAGGTTATTATCAATGATTAATTACAGGAGGAGAAGAATTAGAAGACCAATATTTGAGCTCTTCAATTTCTTTGGAAATAGAAGAGAAGAGGCTTTTCAAGGCTGAAGAACATATTTTGTTCGTAATCAATTTTTTGGGAATTTTAAATGCTAGAAAATCTTAGCCTGGTCCTTTCACCAAAGAAAGTGCTAATTCTATGTTGCAAAGTAACATAATAGACATCCAAAAAGCTTACATAAAATTAAACAACCATTTTGAGACTTATACTTATTTCTCATACTCGATTTAATTTCGGACAATCAAAAATCCCTGCAAATAAATTAGGTAGCTACCATGGTTTGAAAGAGCTCATCAATCAAAATTTTGGTATTTGGTCTAATTGTTCTATCAATATGTTGGAGATGTGCTCCTGTAATATCAATGGAGATGTATTATGGTACAATGTATTAAGTATACAACCAAGCAAAAAAAACAGTGAATAGTTCTAGGTTAGCTTACATTAGGAGGTGACGATGTGCTCCAAATATCTTAACGGGAAAGCTTAATATATAAAGGGGCTGATTACAAAGAAAGAATAATCAAAAAAGAGCTCAAGTAAATAGAAATAAAAAAACGGACACAATGGTTACAGTCAGTGTGTAAGGGATCTGCTGTACTAATTGTATACTTAAATTATAAATCTAGTTGCACTGGAGCCTACTTTGCTGGTGTCGTTTTCTTCTAAAGATTACTAACATCGAAAAACCCCTTTTTAGGACTCATAACATTTAACTGAAATAAAAATATTTTTGAAACTAAATTGGCTTTAAATTCTGCTATGTCTCGCTGTCTATCAGCTTCGCAGATCTATTAGAACTACGCAGCGTAATAATAATAATAATAATAATAATAATAATAATAATAATAATAATAATAATAATAATAATAATAATCATTTGAAGAACCATTGCCCAGTTTTAAGCAAATACAACCTTCTTTTTATTCCATCCTTCAGGCAATGGATCTGGTCTTTCAACCACATACACCCCATTCACAACCTGCATCCACATCTTTTTATACTCGTCATCATCTCCAACACCATGACAATAAACCACTGGCAAGCCGCCTTCATAACATCCAACACCATAGGGCAACAGTGTCTCTGGGTCAATACAATACGCATTATCTAACCCACCTTGGCCTGTGTGGGTTGGATTTGGGTTTGCAGGATTGATGGGTGGACGGATATCAAATTGACAGAAGTTAGCTTTTTGAAAATCAGGATGATTAGTAGTGGCTAATTGCTGCACAGTGACATTGTTTAATTGGATATGTTTTAATTTTGAAGGGACAGAAGTATGGAAAGTAAGGGCACCACGACAAGTAATGGTAAAATTTGAAATACTTAACTGCAGAATGCTGCCATAACTGTTTTTTTCTTCTTGTTTTTCTGTAGTTCCAGTGCTTGCTCTTGGTCTAACTGTTACCGTTATTGGATCAGCTTTTCCCCAGTGTACCGGAGCTGCAAAATCAGTTTCTATGGAGAAATTTGATAATGCAATCCGTTTGATATGGCCGCCATCTCTAGCGAAGATACCAATTCCTCGGTTGGTATCATATATCACCACATTACTAGCGACGATATCTGAAACATCATAATGGGTCTCAGTGCCGATTTTGAAAGCACAGCTTCTGGAGCGCAAAGTACAATTCATGATTGTCACATACTTGGTTTCTTTGATCCAATCGCTGCCGCTAAACAACTTGGGGTCTTGCTTATTTGTTGTTTTGATGCAAATAGCATCATCTGCAGCAGATATAAAGCAGTCCGAAATACAAACATGCTGACAACTATCGATATCCAAAGCATCAGTGTTAGGCAACTCCAAGCTGTTATCAATAGTCACTTGGCTGATCTTAACTCTCAAGCAACTGACTAAATGAACTGTCCACATTGGCGAATCAGTAATAGTAACTCCTTGCAATTGAACATCAAAACATTTTTCAAAAACCACAAGCCGTGGTCTTTGTTCTTGAGGCATCCGGTATCCGTAATTATCTTTAGTTTTGGAAAAATAGTGCTCCGCGTTACCACTAATGGTACCGCCTTGGCCAGTAATGCTCACATTATGAGAATCTATGGCATAGATCATTGCTTGACGAGACAGTTCAGCAGTGGTGCTGGCATATATCTTAAAGTCAGTAACTTGCGGGCTAGCTAGCAATGTGGCCCCCGCCAGTAAATGTAAAGTAGTATTGGAGTAAATTTGGATGGATCCTATTTGGTACACGCCGCTGCTGATGTTGAGGGTGCCACCGCCTACATGGTGGATGCGGTCAAGGTATGCCTGAATGGTCTCTGTGTATGGCAAATCGTTTTGTGTTAATGTAAAAGTCGACATTGTTTAATGGGTGCTCTGTTCGGCGCAGTGACGAAATGCAAAAAGATAAATATTAACGTCTGTATCTTTGAAATTGAGAAATAAATAGTGATATATTATAGTAATAACAACTGCGTACTTCGGCTATCCCAAGCGGCGGTATAGGCTATAGATACTAGCGACAAAACTATCGTCGCGAGCACTAGGGTGGAGACCCAACTGACATTCGTCACCAGACAACATGAAGTCGTACAAGTTAACCGACCCTAAATCGCTAGTGAGGTTGATGAAATATTTGGAGTAAATCACAGGCAACGTCAAAAAACGGTTACGTTCATGAAAGTGCATAGGGCCAAGTTTCTTCAAAATGATTCTATTAAGCTCGCTGCTGCTCATTGTTGGGCCCCGACTGAAAAACAAGTGACGGGAATCATTGAAACTTTTCAACACCAGAAGCCAACAGTAACCTCCAAAGTCCAGTGCCACTAGTCCCCATTCGTAGTCTTTGAAAAAAATCATTCTGTCAGCGAATACCATTAGGAGTTCCACAAGATATCTATGTGTTTGGCTCCATTCTTCTTCTTTGAACAGATCCACTGTATCACTGTACATCGCGTAGGAAAAGTTAGCAGCAATACGTTCGTGAAGATCCTGAAGATGGCAATATTCGCCTCGATCAACCACTTTGCCATGTCTAATCAGTAAATCTCTAAACTTGCGAGCAAAACAGAATGTGCGTGGATGACTAGTCTTAGCAAGGAAATGGCTCAACCGGTTAGTAATCAACCTGCCATTAGGGCGGCACTTACTAGTGTTGCGTTTGCAATATATTTCGAAATCACCAAACTTGATAAGATTGTCAGCATTGTTGATACTGTAAACTAGTGGTTTCATGTGGACATCTTCAATGTATATCTCCACTAAGTAGTCATATAATTGGTGCAGGCTGGTTTTGCAAACACGAAAAAGGTCTTTTTTGAGAATTACTGTACGCTCAAGCTCATCTTCACTAGCTGGTTCGTTATAAGAGAAGCGATTACTAACAAAAAGTGTCCTGTCTTTGTCTTTGTTATTGTTCTTTTCTTCCTCATCAACATCATCAAGCAATTCTTTAATAGCCAGCACCGCGTAGTTCAAATAGTAGTATGCAAACACCTTGATATGAAATGTCTCCAAATGACAGTATCCCAAACCGTGTCTTTCCACTCTTTCTAACACTGAGTTATCAATAACTTCAACTCCACAGCGACTACATTGACAATGCCCGGCAAAGTATTGGTATGCATCCGGGAAATTGTTTTTGATGAACAACAGCGTGTTTTTTACACTCTTCACGTAATGCTCCAATGTTCTTAAATCGCTGTTTGCGTGATGTTGGCTACTGCGTTTGCTACCACTATGTACGGTTCTGTTGCTGTTAAAGATACTGAAAAGCTCTTTCAAATCATTGAGAGATTCCGGGGCAGCTTCAAGATCTTCCTCTTCACTTTCAATAGTAGCCGTAGCCTCCTCTGGATCCATTTTTGACTTTATTGAAGTAATAGTATTGGAAACCACTGCCTTTATAGCACTTCCCACTTCGGTAATATGTAAAGGGTGTTGCTGTTGCTGTGCCTGCTGCTGGAGCGGTGGGATTAGAAAATTTGGTGGCGATGTTGTGATTGGGATGGATGAAGGTGGTAGTGTTTGTGATGAAGAAGAACGCAGATATTTTTTGGAAACTGACTCACTACTATTATTGCTCTCAGAACTTTTGTTGCTATCACCATCAAATATGGTGTCAGCAGTGGAGCCGTTGTATTGTCTTTTATAATACTCAGGAGCCCTTGAAAAATACCTGTCATCATCATTATCGCGATTCTTGAAATTTTTGATGAGCACAATCATTCTCAAAATCCTAAGAACTACTCTCCTGATAGCGCGCTGTGACTTTTTGAGCATTGGGCTTATTGGATTGAGAAATAGTAATGGCAAATTCAACAATAAAATCACCAAATTATGACCAAGAATCAGAGTCATTCTGCTCTTTTGAATGCCTCTGCTAGTACCATTGCCTTTTCTTTTGTGCCTTCCGCCTTTACTTCTTTTATGTCTTTCAGCATATAATTCTTGTTCCGGAATATATTTCAATTTTTGAAGTAAATAACTTGTGGTCGGATAACAGTAAACGAGCATCAACTTAATACAATAGTTTGTGTCGAGAAGCTCCAAATATTTGACAATTGATACAATAACGAAAAATGCGCCAATAATGTTGAGAATCTTGAGAAGCTCATCTGCTTCGTCTTCTTCTTGAAGAAGAAAGACGGTATTATTGCCTGAGCGAGACGCAGCATCGGAACTGGCAATATTGTTGGAATCCGCAATGCTGTTTACAGTAGCCATAGCCACCTCAGCTCTGGGATATAAATCTGTGATACTTGAGGTATAAGTAGCTATTTTAGTGGGAGCTAACTCTTTCATGCATTGTAACTCTTTTATTGCAGCTCCAGAAACTTGAACAAGAATTAGAGATAAAAGATTAAGTATGAACAACAGAATGACTAATTGAAATGGCCGATTGGGCCACAATGCGTTGCTATGTTTCCCACCAAAATTTAATATCATTACCGTCTTTGATTACCACAGATTGATGAAAAGTATTGAAGTTTGTAGTGTAAGTAGTTTACTTGCTGTCTCAACTTGTTTTTGATTTTGAGTAATGTTGGAGGCTTTTCGAGTATTGACAAAATCGTCAGGATAAAATAGTTTCGGTAGAATGAAGGAAACAATGGTAATAAACTAGTCTCCTGTATGCATATATATCCAACCAGACACACACCATCATTGACGGCACCCATCTGTATATATAACGGTCATACTCATCAATAACCAATTATCAATCACTGACAGTGGTGACTGCGCTTAATGTCACAAGGCGGCACATGCTGGGACTGCGTGCATATGCCGCTATTTCTCAGGAATCCACCACCAGCGGACTCAAAGATCGCCATCATGGACAACACAGGCAGCCATAAATCGTGCCAACACACTAATGGCTGTCTGCGTTAGAGCAGTATGGGGAAAAATTGACACATCTCATTATTCCCATTATTCCCATTATTTTTCTCATTCACCTATCGTGCATTGCGGTTGGTGTTACAGGTCGTAATTATATATTTTTATTGAAATCAGCAGCTACCTGTGGTCCAAGTGAAGCTCCTGTTTGATAATTACTATCATAAATGATTAGCACTGCCGATTTTCTTTTGGTTTTGTGTTATTCCGTTGTGCTATTCACTATCAAAGGTTATTAGTATGATAGCCGGCTCACGTATATTACTCTCTACTTCAACTAGTCATCAACTAATTAACTGTAAGTCAAAGCTTTCGCATTCCTTTTTCTCATCGCTGTCGCACCTAGTTAATTGAATAATTAACTTGTCTACTAATGAGCACATTGCGCAGCGCATGCTGCAATGGTATCATTGCCTTTCTATCACGATTTTCCCATTGATTAACTACACATTTGATTACTTTTGAAACTTGCATAAATGGCAGTTTGGGAGAAATTTAGTTTATACATAGTTTTCCGAGAACTATGTCAGCACCCAAAAGAAACCTTATATTGGAAGTCCTTGATAATCATTTTGAGACATAAAAAATGAGATCATCAATTATTGAATTGATTTGAGCAAAAGCAGGTACCAGGAGAGAAATAGCACGGGCCATTGAAAGTGCCAACGGTGACTTTCGAACCTTCAAGCCTTTAAGAACCCCTACGTCAGCGGTGATGTTTTAGTATAACCTCCAGTTACTAAAGCGAGCAATGTAAACCAGTGAGCGCAATTATTTAAGCACGTTCTAGAGAAAAATAATATTCAGATTGTTTTTCCCAGAAGTGGCACCTTCTTGACTTTGTCATTAAGCGTCCTTCAGGATTGATATTAATTCCAGTTGTGTCTTCACGTCCTCAAGCTCGCGTTTATGTTGTGGCACTGATGGACCCAGCCAGGCGGCGCATCATCGCACAACGCTCGCAACCGATGAGAAAAAAATTTTTTTTTTTATACTTTTTGTTAGTTATTATGGATACAGAGTTCTATACAGAAAACAGTTAATAATCTTCAGATCCAGCTACAAAGAGCAGTTCCTCACCACCTAATAGACAATACACAATGTCCGATGTGGAAGAGGCCTCCGTAAAGCGGAGAAAAATTGACGTTGCCAACAATACCGAGACTGAAGTTATTGATGCTGGCAATGGTGCTGTAATTGTTACCGCCACGGCTGTTCCTCCAACAAAAGAAACCAATGATAATGACAATGCTAACTCAGCAGCTGACGCAAATGGCAAACCAAAAAGACCCCCTGCAAAAGTGTATCCATTCACGTTGGATACTTTCCAAAGAGATGCCATCGACTGCATTGAAAACGACAAATCCGTTCTTGTGGCTGCTCATACTTCTGCTGGTAAAACCGTGGTTGCTGAATATGCTATTGCTCAAAGTTTAAGAGACAAGCAAAGAGTCATTTACACTTCACCAATTAAAGCTTTATCTAATCAAAAGTATAGAGAACTCTCTGCTGAGTTTGGTGATGTCGGGTTAATGACAGGTGATGTCACCATCAATCCAGATGCTGGTTGTTTGGTGATGACCACTGAGATTTTGAGATCCATGTTGTACAGAGGTAGTGAAGTGATGCGTGAAGTTGCTTGGGTGATTTTTGATGAAGTTCATTACATGAGGGATAAGGCTAGAGGTGTTGTTTGGGAAGAAACTATTATCTTGTTGCCTGATAAGGTGCATTATGTGTTTTTGTCCGCTACCATTCCTAATGGTAAAGAATTTGCTGGCTGGATTGCCAAGATTCATAACCAGGAATGTAATATTGTTTATACTGATTATAGACCTACTCCATTGCAGCATTACTTGTTTCCTGCTAATGGTGACGGTATCCATTTAGTCGTTGATGAAAAAGGTGCGTTCAGAGAAGAAAATTTTCAAAAAGCAATGGCTGCCATAAGTGACAAGCTTGGTGATGACCCAGGTGCGGTGAATGGCAGAAATGCCAAAAAGGGTCAAAGTTTCAAAGGTGGCAAACAGGGAGCCACATCAGACATTTACAAAATTGTCAAGATGATTTGGATGAAAAAATACAATCCAGTGATTGTTTTTTCTTTTTCTAAAAGAGATTGTGAATCTTTAGCTTTGAAAATGTCTAAATTGGATTTCAATTCAGATGAAGAAAAAGAAACATTGACAAAAATTTTCAACAATGCCGTGAGCATTTTACCAGAAGATGACCAGAATTTACCTCAAATTAAAAACATTTTACCATTATTGAAAAGAGGTATTGGTATCCATCATTCTGGGTTATTACCAATTCTTAAAGAAATCATCGAAATTCTTTTTCAAGAAGGTCTTTTGAAAGTTCTTTTTGCTACTGAAACTTTTTCCATTGGGCTTAATATGCCGGCTAAAACTGTGGTTTTTACCTCTGTGCGGAAATGGGATGGTAAAGGGTTCAGATGGGTTAGTGGTGGTGAATATATCCAAATGAGTGGTAGAGCTGGGAGAAGAGGTATTGATGACCGTGGGATTGTTATTATGATGATTGATGAAAAGATGGAACCTCAAGTTGCTAAAGGGATGGTGAAAGGTGTCAGTGACAGATTAGATTCTGCTTTCCATTTAGGTTACAATATGATTTTGAATTTGATGAGGGTTGAAGGTATTTCACCTGAATTCTTGCTTGAGAACTCTTTTTACCAATTTCAAAATGTTAGTGCGGTGCCACAAATGGAAGAAGATTTGGCAGCTAAAGAGAAAGTTTTGCAAGACACCGTTATTGATGATGAATCAACCGTGAAAGATTACTACGAATTACGTACTAGTTTGAATCGTTATAATGCCGATTTGAATGAAGTGGTCACTCATCCATCCAATGTTTTGAATTTCTTGCAAGCTGGAAGATTGGTGAAAGTTAAGATTCATAATAAGGAAAATGAAGAAGAATCAATGGAATATGGTTGGGGTGCAGTGGTTAATTTCAATAAGAGGGTTAATAAGAGAAATCCATCACAAACATTTCCTGACCATGAATCATATATCGTTGAAGTGCTAGTCACCAAAATGTTTGTTGATTCTCCAAGTAACTTAATCAAAATGTTTAATCCATTATTACCAGTGGGAATTAGACCATCAAGGGAAGGAGAACAATCAAAATGCGAGTTGATTCCAATCACTTTGGATTCCATTGAAGCTATTTCTAAGATTAGAATTTATTTGCCTAGCGACTTGAAAGCTAGTAGTCAAAAAAAAACCGTTGGTAAGAGCATTCAAGAAGTTGACAAGAGATTTCCTGATGGATTACCATTATTGGATCCAATAGAAGATATGAAAATTGATGATAAGAGTTTCAAGATGCTTGTTAAGAAAGTTGAAGTATTGGAATCAAGACTATTTACTAACCCATTAACCAATTCCAAAAATTTGCAAGAATCGTACAACAAATACAACGACAAGATTAAATTGCAGCAACAAGTTAAAGATTTGAAAAACAAAGTCACTGAAGCAAAGTCTATTATCCAATTAGATGACTTGAAACACCGTAAAAGAGTGCTTAGAAGACTTGGTTTTACCACACAAAATGATATTATTGAACTCAAAGGTCGTGTTGCTTGTGACATTTCCACTGGTGATGAATTATTATTAACAGAATTAATTTTCAATGGTAATTTCAATGACTTGACTCCAGCTCAATGTGCCGCATTGCTTTGCTGCTTCGTATTTGAAGAAAGATCCAAAGAATCACCAAGACTTAGACCAGAACTCAGTGAACCATTGAAGGCAATGCAAGAAATTGCTCTACGTATTGCTAAAGTTTCCAAAGATTGCAAGCTTGAAATCGTGGAGAAAGATTATATCGAATCATTTAGATCCGAATTGATGGAAGTGGTATACGCTTGGTGTAATGGGGCTACATTTACGCAAATTTGCAAAATGACTGATGTTTACGAAGGTAGTTTGATTAGAATGTTCAAAAGATTGGAAGAAATGATTAAACAAATGGTGGATGCGGCAAAGACTATTGGTAATGCTGATTTGGAACAAAAAATGAACAAGGCTTTGGATTTGGTGCATAGAGATATTGTTAGTGCTGGATCTTTATACTTGTGATGAGAGGGGTTTTGTTAGGTTTGTAATTTGTATTTGTTTTGATAATTTTTCAATTTTGTATTTGTACCTGTGATATACTATTATTTAATTTTAGTTTTAGTTTTGTGTATTGTTTTGCTTTGACATAGATTAAGGAACCATTCAGTTCACTGTTTGATAAGTTTTAGTCTTCGGTTATAATGTAAGTTCGCCTATCAGTGTACCTTGACCAACTATACAAATAACGGTTAGCTTAGATCAAGACTTATGCAAAGGGCCCGTAAAATGGCCAATAGTATCACTCCTTTACATTATTATGTATGCAATGTTTTACAATCTAAATTTTCATAATATAATAGAAACAAAAGTAACAATGTATATTACAGCTCACAAATAATAACCTTCCAAAAAAACAAAAAAAAACAAGAGCGTGTGTTTCTCTTTGACAAGTTTGTTCGTAAAGAAGTTTTATTTTTTATTTTTATTTTTATTTTTTCTTAAAAAGAAAAAAAGCTTCTTGGTTGCCTTTTTTTTATTTACATGAAACCATTATGTACTGAGAATTCAAATATTCTTTTCATAATAAATTAATTCCGGATAGTAAATGATGAATGCTCTATCAGCAATAATATCAT
>JXWR01001980.1_pt1 | contig 20117 bp, 9 predicted proteins | sample 315541 | NCBI WGS metagenome assembly JXWR01 (sample SAMN03273951, study PRJNA271842) | soil metagenome | isolation source: rice field ambient CO2 | place: India: CRRI Experimental farm Cuttack,Odisha-753006 | collected 2013-12-17
ACCTACCTAGTACCTAGTTGTACGAGCAACGGACTATCCGGCCGGTCAGCCGGCCGCCCACTCAACGCCGCCTAGCTCACCGGAGCTGACAACGACGACACTGCTCAATTGTACTATCATCATCATCATCATCATCATCATCTTCTTCTTCTTCTTCTTCTTCTTCTTCTTCTTCAGCATCACTGGCTGGATCTTCAACTAAAGTATCCTTGATAGTCAACGGCAAGGCACATTGAACCTGTCCTATGTGTCCATTATTGCCACTAAAAATTTTCAAACAGTTATTAGTCTTCAAGCTCCATAATCTAATTGTACAGTCGTCACTTGAACTAATCACAGTATTAGAAGGAGCATGAATCTTAACACAGTTGACCCAATCAGTATGACCTCGTAACGTATGACATGTTCTGGTTTCAACATTCCACACTTTTATTGTATTATCAGCTGATCCAGAAACAATAGTTTTTCCATGAAGGTCAAGAGATATGATTGCATCAGAATGGCCACGATACGTGGAAAGACATTCACCGGTATTCAAATTCCATATACGAATGGTTGAATCTAACCCACCAGTGATGACCTTTTTGTCATCAAATACTAATGCTCTAACGCCACGAGTATGTCCAGTTAAGGTCCTTATGGCTTTACCAGTTTTGATATCCCAAACTTTAGCTGTACAATCGTAAGAACCGGTGATTAAGATGCGGTGGTTGAATTGCAAGCATAATATACCATCAGAATGTCCATGAAATTCTTTTAATTTGAAAATACCTTTACGCCAGTTGCGTTCAACTTTAAATCGTTCACTGTAGACTGCTTTCCATGGACGAGTTTTTCTGACCTTGGCCTTCGGTGGCTGTACTTCTGTAGTGTTGTTGGCCAAGTCCACTTGGTCAATTGATCTTTTCGTGGAACAGTTGGACTCTAGTATGCTGGTAAGGCCGGCATTGGTGCGGGTATTTTGAGAAGCAGGTAAGCTTGTGTTCCCTGTATTGATAGTGCTTGAGCTTGAATTTGTTCTTGTGGTTGTGGTGAACTCTGTGCTACTGGTACCTGGAGCAGATGTAGCGGCACTTGCGGTAGCGCTTGGAGTGGCAGTTTCGGACTTTAGAGCTTTGGCGTTATCGGTTGTTTCTATGTTTTCTCTTGCCCTCTTCATGTGCATTAATGGCAAACCCCAACCGCAATTAGGGCACTTGCGATCAATATGTTGTTCGCAAAGATGATGCCAGACTCTATCATCATCAGCTAAACGTTTCCAAGTCTTAGAAACTTGAGCAGCGTTACATAAAGAAGCACAATCCAAGTAACACAAAATCTTGAGGGACAATTCCACCGGCAAAGTGCGGATGAAATCAATCTTGATGAGCTCTTTAACTTCTGAAGAGATAAACGAAAGTTGAGGAAAACAACATTGGGAAAGCAACCCTTTCAAGAGCAAGATTCTTTGCTCACTAGGGGCGGCAGAGAAAACTGACCATACATTGGAAATCACTACTTGGTCACGCATTGGGAGTTTGTCAAGCGAGCGCTGTATTTCGGCCATCCGATGTTCGTCAGCTTCTTTGTTACATTTAATGTCTGGATTGTGGCGATAACAATAGCGATGATAGTTGTCTTTCATGAGCTTTTTGTCGTTGGCCACTGGGATGTGCTTGGAGAGGAAGGGAGTGATAGGGTCGACAATGGAGTCTTTTTGCTTTTTCTTCAAGGCTAAGCTGGATGAGGATGAGGATGTGGATGTGGATGTGGATGTGGATGTGGAAGGAGAGGCGGTAATGGCGCTGTTATTGGGAGTATTGGGGTTGGCAGAGCTCATTTTGTAGAATGGCAATGTGGGAGAAAGGTAACAAACAGTGCTAATGTGTGTGTCACAAATGATTAATGGAAGAGAAGTGGATTTATGTTTATTTATAAATTGAGGAAAGACGGTTTGGATTAGTTCTGGTGATGGATGATGCAATTTTTTTTATTTTTTTTTATTTTATTTTTTCGTTGCCGTTTTCTTTCTTTTTTTCTTTCTGTTGCGATTAGAGTTTGAGATCTTTTTTTATTTTTATTTTTATTTTTTTTTATTTTTTTTTTTACACTACTAGTGTACTCTGGGGTGGAGTTATGGATATATCTGACTTGACACTGTAGCGCACTCTGGTGAAAGAAGTTGCAAAAGAATAGAGCAAACTAGTGCAACAGTGGATGCTAAGCGAGGATAGCAACAAGCGAGGATGAAGAAGCACAAGGCGATGTTTTATACCTGCGGTGTGTCATCCAAGGGGTTGAGCCATTTCTTTCTTTCCGCCCATTTCAGGGTGTGTTTCTGTCTGACAGTTTTCCTTAGCAGTTTTTACTGGTATGCGACTACCGAGAGTGAGCGATCGCCAATTGCACCGCGCAAATTGCACACTTCACGTGGCCGGTGGTCAGCACATGCTTGGTAATCCATTACGTAGTGTCGTAAGCCAGCTATGACCATCTGCTTAGCAATCAGCAGAGTGGCGCCACAAGCCTCCCAGTGAAAATATTGTAAGGGTGGTGGTGTGGCGCGTGTGCTCCCACCACAGTCAGTGCTTCAGTGCGGTGCTATAGCACACTGTCTGTCTATGACTATAGCCATCCACCACACTAATGAGCTCATCGCATTGCACACTGAGAAAACACAAGTACAACCACAAACACAACCACCATTTGACAGCCATGGCAGTAGCCACAGTACTACGTATTCCATGCACACGCACCGTTCCCTGCCATTCCACTTCACCCCATATCCAGCCATCGCATCCCCTGGGGAGCAGAACTGTCTCAATATTGTGTGTGTGCACACATGTGCGCAGCACACTGTGTACTGTCGACGTAGGTCTGGGTCTGGCCGTTGCAAATCAGCATGATTGAAGCGTGTACTTACCTATGTACACAGTCATAAGCATATTTATGCAGAGTAATGCGTCTTCCTTTTTCGGAACAACGTAAACATTATCACATGATACACGTGACATTTTTTTTTCACTGTTTGTTTACCTCTGCGCACCCACTAAAACACTCGCACACTCTCACTCAGAAGCAGTTCCAGGTTATACACAAAACTTGACTGCTGTTTTATCAGAGTCCTTTTTTTTTCTTCCTGTTGGCATAACCTTTTTGTCCGCTAGCAGTAAACTCAGCTTTGTCACTGTTTGCTGCCAGTACTATACCCTTCCATATAAAAACATCCATCCACACCAATATGAACTTCTTTGGTGCAAGATCAAAGCAAGCTGGTGTCGAAGACCTCACAAACGGCTTCCAAGCGATTCAGGTCGACTACTCTGAACAAAACAGACTTGACCAGTTCATTCCAAACATTAGTCCTACAAAGGCAAACTTTTTTGACAGAAACAAGGAAAACTCTCCTGTGCCTTCTCCTACAAAATCCATCCAATATGGTCTTGGTTCTGGGGCTGGTTCCAGTGCCGGGGCTGGTGCTGGCGGCCAAGCTTTACCAACTAAGAGTTTGGGCAGAGACTTCCATCAAAAGGCCAACTCCCAAAAGACAAAAAGACTTGTCAATGTTTGCCAAATGTACTTTCTAGACTATTATTGTGACATGTTTGATTACGTTATCTCCAGAAGGCAACGTTTCAATCAAGCCAGAGAAAGCATCAGCCGGGTTCCAGATCCAAACGAACAACATCAGCTATATAATAGCTACTTGGCAAAAGAAAGATCATGGCTTAGACAGCGCAGAGTCAAGCCGAAACATAAAGATTTTGACATGATTACCCAAGTTGGTCAGGGTGGCTATGGTCAAGTTTATCTTGCCAAAAAGAAAGATACCAAAGAAATTGTTGCCTTAAAAATTTTGAGTAAACGTTTGTTGATGAAGTTGGATGAAACCAGACATGTGTTAACTGAGAGAGACATCTTGACAAACACTAGATCCGAATGGCTTGTCAAGCTTTTTTATGCTTTCCAAGATAATGATAGTGTGTTTTTAGCTATGGAGTTTGTTCCAGGTGGTGATTACAGAACATTATTGAACAATACTGGTGTGTTGATCCCACCTCATGCTAGATTCTACATTAGTGAAATGTTCATGTCAGTGAACGCTTTACATCAACTTGGCTATACTCACAGAGATTTGAAACCAGAGAATTTCTTGATTGATGCTAAAGGTCATATCAAACTTACTGATTTCGGTTTAGCTGCCGGTTCGGTCAGTGCTGATAGAATTGAAAGCATGAAGTCGAGGTTAGCAGCAGTAAAAGACTTGGATTATAGTATCCCAACTGGTTCTGTCAAGGAAAGACAAAAGATGTACAGATCTTTAAGAGCAAAAGATATTCATCTTGCCAATTCTATTGTTGGGTCTCCTGACTATATGGCCTTAGAGGTGCTTGAAGGTAGATCTTATGATTACACTATTGATTATTGGTCATTGGGTTGTATGCTTTTTGAAACCTTAGTTGGGTATCCACCATTTGCGGGTTCTTCTCCAGAAGACACTTATACCAACTTAAGAAGATGGAAAGAAGCTTTAAGAAGACCAAGATATGAAGATGGTAGATATGTGTTCTCTGACAGAACTTGGCACCTTATTACCAAATTAATTGCTTCTCCAAAGGATAGAATAAGAAGTTTTAAGCAAATTATGTCTGCTCCATATTTTGCAGAAATTGACTGGGACAAACTAAGAAACAGAATTCCACCATTTACTCCTCAATTAGATGATGAAGAAGATGCTGGCTATTTTGATGATTTTAGCAATGACGAAGATATGGCCAAATATAAGGAAGTCATGGCTAAAAGAGCAGCAATTGAAAAAATGGGTGATAAAAATGTTGACAATAGATATTTCATTGGTTTTACCTTCAAGCATTCAGGTTCCAAATTTGTGGCAAATAGCAGATCTGATAGCGCTGAAAATGCTAGCGATGGAGATCCATTCACTACGTGGTATTAAACAAAGATTGGCAAGGTTCTATATTTTATTTGCCCTTCCCTGATTTTTTTAAACATATTCTTTCAATCCTCTTTTGCTGGTTCTTTCTTTTCTTGTTTTGTTGCTTTGAAAACAACTTTTTTTTTCTCTGATAATTTTTCCCTCTTTTTTTGATATTTCTTTTGTATTAAGTTTTTGCGGTTTTCCTTATTTATGCTTTTGATACTCTCTCCGGTTTTCTTTAATTGTTTTAGAAATATATCATATTTCTTGTTTGTTACTAGATGGCTTTTTATATATTTGGCGAGACTCTTGGGAGGAGCGGTATTGAGCTTTATGTTTTCGTTACTTTAGACAAAACATTTGATAAGCATTGCTAAGAAGCGTAATATTAAATACGCTATAAAGTAGTGGTGGTATGAAAAATACCTACCTCACAGTCCATATACATACACGAACCAAACACCGTCATTATCCAATATCTCCAAAACTAGCTATCAAGAGTTGAATTGTAGCCACTTTGCTTCACATTCTATTATAACTTCGGCAATTAGGCTTCGGTATACTTTATAGAGGGTGGTCAGACCCCTAATCCCACATCGCACACAACCAGGACGCGTCGACGCGGAAATTTTAAAGAAAAAAAAAGAAGTCAGCGCTTAGCGAAATTTCGCGTTAGTTAGCTTGTTTGTTTGACTTTGTCTTGATCTTGCGAGAAGGATCATCTAAGGTTACAGAACATACTAATAAATTCATAACACGGCTCGTCGTAAATCATCCCATCTCATTTCACCTCTCTCATATTACGCTATATTATATCAGTTAATTTTTTGGATTGAGAAGCGCTGTGGTGATAAGATAATTGGGAACTGAAGCTGATCAGATTGGTTCATATATTATAGGAGAATATCTGAGATACTTTAAGTATTTCGACAATTATAACATACCAGCTTTGATATAGTAGTAAAGAAAGAAAGAAAGAAAGAAATAATAACAGAAAAGAGGCGATCAGAGAAACAGAAAAAAAGGCATCGTTTTGCTTGTATAATTGGAATAGAAAACAGACCCACATAGCATTAAAAAACAAAGAAAGAGCCATCCATTGACATAAACAATGCACATCAAAAAAATAGTCATTCAAGGTTTCAAAACCTACAAAGAGCCCACGGTCATTGACCTCCTATCACCCAACATCAACGTGGTAGTCGGACGTAATGGTAGTGGGAAATCGAATTTTTTTGCTGCTATTAGATTTGTATTATCTGATGCATACACGCAGATGTCAAGAGAAGAAAGACAAGGCTTAATTCACGAAGGTTCAGGCACTGTGATGTCTGCGTATGTGGAAATTGTGTTTGATAACTCGGATAGAAGATTCCCTGTGGAGAAAGATGAAGTAGTGATTCGTCGTACTATTGGGTTGAAGAAAGATGATTATTCTATAAACCATAAATCTGCTCAGCGGTCAGACATTATGAATTTATTGGAGAGTGCGGGCTTTTCTAGATCCAATCCGTATTATATTGTACCACAGGGAAGAATCACCGCGTTGACCAATGCTAAGGATTCAGAAAGATTACAATTGTTGAAAGAGGTCGCTGGTGCCCATGTGTTTGAACAGAAGTTGAAACAATCATTAAAAGAAATGGCACATTCTAATAAGCAGAGAGAAAAAATTGATGAGATGTTGACATTCATTGAAGAGAGGTTGAGTGATTTGAATTCAGAGAAAGAAGAATTGAAAAAATTTCAAGAATTTGAAAGAGATAAAAAGTTTTTGGAATATGCATTATATGACAAAGAATTAAGTGATATTAATGAACAGATTGATAATATTGATTCTCAGCATTCAAGGGAGTTAGACGGATCTACTGAATTTGTTAATGATTTGGAAAAACGTGAGGATGCAACTTTACAAGTTGAGGAAATTTTGGTTGAATTGAAATCTAAATTGAACGTGTTAAAAGTTGACAAGTCGCAATCAGATGCTGATTTGAATGACCAGTTGCAGGAACTAGCCAAACAGCAAACCATAGTAGCTGATTTGGAAACTCAAGCTTCAACGGCCAATGCAGATTCCAGAACAGAATCCGAAGCATTAAGACAAATTGAAGCTAATATTCAACAAAAACAACAACAATTAGAATCAGAGCAACCCAATGTGGCAAGTTTGAAGGAAAGTGAAAAATCTTTGAAAAGTATATTGAATGAGCTAAGTAGCAGACAGAGAACTCTTTATTCCAAAGAAAATATTAATTCCCAATTTTCTTCTAAACAACAAAGAGACGATTGGCTTCGTAATAATATTCAACAAATGGAAGCGAAAATAAATGAAAAAAATACCGAGTTGCAACACTACCAACAGCAACAACAATCATTGCAATCAAAAATTGGCACCATGGATGCAGAGGTTGCCAATTTGCAAAAAGCTCTCAATGGTGAGGAGGCCAAAAAAGAAACAAATGAAGCTTACAATAAAATAATTAGTGCCAAACAACGCTATTCTGACTTGATAGATGAAAGAAAACAACTTTGGAGATCAGAAGCAAGACAAAGAAGTATTGTTGATACAGCTAACGATGAACTCAAAAAGGCTAATCGATTCGTTGCTGAAACCATGGATCGCTCTCAAAGTTCAGGCATAGAAGCGGTGAAGCGAATCACTGAAAGATTAGGGCTAGTAGGAGTGTATGGTCCATTGGGTGAGTTGATTGAAGTTAACCCCAAATACAAAACCGCTGCTGAAGTGGTGGCTGGTAATTCATTGTTTCACATTGTCGTGGATAATGATAACACTGCATCAACAGTTATGGAAGAATTAGTCAGAGAAAGATCAGGTAGAGTTACCTTCATGCCATTAAATAGACTTCGTGTGCCTGAAAGTCAACAGTATCCTGATAGAAATGATTGTGTCCCATTGATAAAGAAAATAGCTTTTGATGATATGTTTGTGGCTGCAGTCAAGCAAGTTTTTGGTAAAGCAGTAGTATCGATTTCTCTTGAAGTTGGGGCAGCAATTGCTCGTGATTACAAGCTTTCAGCAGTGACTTTGGATGGTGATCGGGCTGATAAGAAAGGGGTATTGACTGGTGGATACAGAGATCATAAGAGATCAAGAATTGATTCTTTGGCAATCCAACGCCGTAGAAAGACAGAATTCAATGAAGGTAAAGCAACAATGCATGAGTTAAAAAGAAAAATTGAAGCCATTGATCAACAAATTACTGCGCTGAATTCTGAAGTTACCGATGCTCAGAAAAAATACGATGCGTTATTGCTTTCTAAAGAACCATTGAGGGCTAATTTGTTTAAGATTCAAAATGAAAAAGCCAATTTACAAGAAGAGTTCAGATCTCTTAGCACGATCATTGATTCCAACGAAAGACTCGTATTGCAATATACTCAACAAACCCAAAATTACAACAACGAAATAAATAGCGAATTTCAAAAGAGTTTATCGTCAGAAGAGATGCAAGAACTTCAAAATCTCAGGGAGCAAATTGCTGCTAGGGAAAAAGAATTGGATAGTGTCGCCGCTTCCTTGACGGCTAAAGAGTTGGAGTTATCATCCATTGAATCTGAGTTAAAGCAGAACTTATACCCAAGGCGTGAAACATTGTTAGAGACTGTGGAAAAAACACATGATGAGATTTCAGAAACTAATTTACGCCGTGCTCAGGAGAAATTGGCCACTATACAGTCATCAATTGATGAGCTTAACTCGAAGAATCAATCTTTGGTAAAAGATATTGATGAAACCACTAAAGATATCAATGCCAAGGAAAGAATTCTTACAAAACTCAATGACCTGAAAAAATCACTTTTAAAAAAATTAGGCAATTTCCAAAAAACGGCTGAGAAAAACATTTCTAAAAAATCGTTGCTTGTTAACCGCCGTGAAGATATTCAGCGAAAAATTAGAGAACTCGGGGTTTTACCTGAGGAAGCATTTATAAAATACACTGACGTTGATCCAGAGCAGCTACTTCGCAATTTGAACACCGTCAACAAGAAGCTTAGTAAATATAATCACATCAACCGCAAGGCCCTTGAACAATATTTGAATTTCTCCAAACAGCGTGACGAGTTAGTGGAACGTCGCAAAGAATCAGACAAGTCCAAAGAATCCATTGAAAATTTGATTCAAGTTTTAGAAAGACGTAAAAGCAATGCCATTAGCAGAACTTTTAAACAACTTTCTGAGGGTTTTTCTGAAATTTTTGAAAAATTGGTACCTGCAGGAATTGGTAAACTTATTATGCAAAAGAAGAACAGTGGCGATGATGAGTCAACTTTAACTCAAACACAAACACAACAGCAGCGACAAGGTTCTGATGATGATGAAATAATGAGCGATGATGAAAATAATGGTGATGAAAATGGTACCCCAAACATTGATAATTATAGCGGTGTAGCGATTTCCGTTTCCTTTAATTCCAAATCAGATGAACAACAACGAATTGAGCAATTAAGTGGTGGACAAAAATCCCTTTGTGCTATTGCTTTAATCTTAGCTATCCAAAAATGTGATCCTGCGCCATTTTACCTCTTTGATGAAATTGATGCTAATTTGGATACTCAATATCGTACTGCAGTGGCATCACTTATTAACGAGTTGTCTAGCGGAAATGCTCAATTTATTTGTACTACGTTTAGACCGGAATTGTTGCTGGTAGCTAATAAGTTTTATGGGATCATGTATAATAATAAGATCTCTAAAGTTTCAGAAATTAACGCTAATGATGCAATGTCATTTATTGAAGGTCAACAGCATAAATCATGAACTTTAATACAATTAATGTGTCTACTGCTCATGCTGCTATTGCCCTTGTTATTGAATGCTAAAATAACTAGCCCGGATTCTATTTTTTGTTCTTTTCTCTATTCGTTTCTATTCATTGAGGTTTTTGTCACTAATGCTACTGCTCTTTTTCTTTAGTCGTGTTTTTCATTTGAATTCTTTTTTCTTTTATTTTTGCTATCTTTTGCTAATTTCTTATTTTCAAATCAATAAATGGGTATTTAAGGTGAGTGTCATGGATGGCAACTTATATTTGGTTTAATTCCCATGATTGTAGCGTACTCAACATACAGGGCAAATATCAACAGACGAACTGAAGGTGCTTGTGGCTATCAGAGAAATAGCAAATTTTTGCTTCTGTTTACTGTGGTATCACGGTTTTAGGTAATAAAAGTCATATCTACAATTAAATCATTTGAAACTTGTAAAAATTCAACGAAGCCAAAATCAAAAGTACCTTTATTTGATAAAAATAGCAAAATATTATTTTGTAGCTATATAAACTTAGACGGCTTTTTTCTGTTTTAATTGCTGTAAAAAAAAATGTATGACTAATGTTACAACATTCCCCTATTAGAAATAGCGTAGGTCAGGTTCCCGCTAAAATGGCAAGATTTTAGCAAACCAATAGTAATGGTAGAGAAGGTGAAATATAAAGCGAAGAGTAAAAAAAATAAAATAGGACAAAAAACAAAATTATTGGAAAACATCAAGAAAGGCAAAAATATAAACTATAATTCATCATAAATACAATCTCCAACTTAAAAGACTTTTAAAATCCTCTTCCTCCTCTACCTCCACGGCCTCCACGGCCACCTCTACCACCTCCACGGCCACCTTTACTAATGCCACCGCCTCTTCTACCACCTCCCACACCAGCACTATTACTTCCAGTACCGCCACTACTGCTGCCGCTACCATTACTTCTTTTAGCTCTCGGGGTCTCATCAATTAACAAAGTATCCAAATTCAATGAATCCGGCAACACAATTAGCCGTATATTACTGCCGCGCACGTTAATGAAATCTAATACTTGAGGATCTCTATCCTTTACTGTCATTTTCACATTTTTGAGGGAGATGTTCATTGATGGGGATACGTTTAAGATTGAGCCGCTAATTATGGTGCCGTTTTTCAATTCTACTTGAACAGACTCAAGGGAAAGTTTCATTAGGAATCTTGTGAGTTTCATTGTTGGCGTTTTTGATTATCTCTTGTTGTTGTGTATCGTGATAGAATACGTTTGATGTAAACGCTTTAGTGGCTATTATTTTTGTAGTTGTGATTGATGAATAAATTCGGCAGAATTCGGCAGAGATCTATAGCTCTATGACTGATTATTTTATTTTGGCACAGATGTACTATAAGAATAGAAGGTCTAATGTGTGGTATTAAAACTCGTTACAAAACAAGCAATGTAGCAGAGTAAAGTGCAAAGTTATTAAACTTCAACAAAATTCTTCTTCAGCAACTTTTTGTTTTGGTGTTTGTCTAATAATTAAAAAGCGATAATGAATCGGGTTTAAGGTTTTGGGGAATAAATAGAATAGCGATGAATGAACCACTGCTTTCTTTCTGTATGCCCGACACTCTTACCATCAATCACCATAATATTTTCATCTGAATTCAAACAGAGAGAAGAAAAAAAAAATCCAGAGCGAGAAACATGCAGCGTGACTTGCGCGTTGTAATGCGTTGACATACATGATACATCGCGAAAATAGCTGAACATTGCCGCAAAATTGCCAAATCTGGTACTTGATTAAGATAGAGCTACTACAAAAAACCATTTATAAATCCTGGCGTAAACAGCTAGTATCCAATTAGGCTTGAAGAGTTCAGAAACAGCAGTATGAACATGTATTGGGGATGTATGTTTAATCAAGCGCCACTAGAAATGGTGCGAGTGTATATGTATGGATGGATGGATGGATGAGATGCATCATATATAGCGAAATGACAAAAAAAAATTAATAATAGAAAGAAATAAAAATTAAGAAAAATAGATACATGAAAAAATACAAAGAAAAAAGAAAAAACAAGAAAAAAATCGTAAGATCAGTAATATACAAACAGCTTTTTTGAGAAACTATTTGCCTTTAATGGAGAAAAAACAGCAGCTTTATATCTATTTGAAAACACAACAACTCTGTATCTCTTTTGCTTCATAGCGGAAAGACAAAAAAAAAAAGAAAAAAAAGAAAACAAAAACTTTGTAACATCTTCCCGGTAAAAATTAAACTATTTTCCCCTAGTGGTCACCGTATTAGTCAAAAACTCCAACGCTGCCCTAGCATCCGATTCAGGCAAACTTCTCAAATTTTCCAATGCTTTATTTTTGTAACTTTCGGCCATCTCTTTAGTCTTAGTCAACCCGTCATATTTCTCCACCTGGCTGACTGCATACTCAATATCTCCACTCTGACTGAATTTTCTAGCAATGATAGGTCCCAACGCTGGATTTTGTTTCCAGGCAAATAACACTGGTCCTGTAGCAAGACCCAAATGCAAGTCAGCACCCGCTGGTTTACCCAACTCATCGGATGTTCTGGTATAGTCCAAGATATCGTCGACAAGTTGAAAACAGATGCCCAAATTGCGGCCAAATTGATAACTTTGTTCAATTACTTCTTCTTTAGCGCCACTGAGGACCGCAGTGGACCGACATGATTTCGAGATAAGAGCAGCGGTTTTCAAATAGGTTTTGTGAAGGTAGTATTGAAATGCGGCTTCGACGTTTTGTTCATGAGTGATGGTCATTTGCTGCTGTTGCTGGCCATTTATAGAGTATTCGTGGACTTTAGTAGGCACTTGTCCAGTAGGCAGTGGCAACGTCTTTGCACTGTTTCCCTGAGGATCTTCCAACACATTTTGATTCTTATTAATCACAGTGTTTTTCAATTGCATAAATTCACCTTCAACTAAGTTGGCAATTGCGGTGGAGATTAATTCAATCACTTCGGGGTTTCTAAGTCTAGCGATGGCCACTGATGCTCTACCGAGTAAGAAGTCACCAGCAAGTACCGCCATCTTGTTAGTGAAGGCAACATTCCCCGAAGCGCGACCTCTACGGGTATCTGAATGGTCAATGACATCGTCATGCAACAAGGATGCAGTATGAATCATTTCGACAATTTCTGCTAAACGGCGCTGTTTTGGCAAAATGTCACGGTTTGCTTGCTTTTCTTGAGGCAAGTTGTTAAACGGGGACGATAATGGAGCGAGGATCAAGTTTGGATTGATGCCATGAAGTATTTTCAATGGAGTTAATGAATCATCCGGAGTACCGTTGACAACATTGTCTCTGCCACTAAATGCTGCCTTATCAGCAATATTGCTGCTGCTATTGGTCCCAGTTGCAAATGAAGACGTTACTCCGCCATATTCTGGTTGATCAGTAGTATCAAAATGATCGGGTTTTAATCTGTTTCTTTCTTCTTTTGGAATCGCTGTCAACGCTTTACTCAACAAAAGCACAAGCAATGGCCTTAGCTTTTTACTGTCGGACTCGAAATAATAACTAGCGGCGCGATTCAAAGTTGGATGACCAGATCCAATCAAAGAGGCAATATTTTTTGCCAAATGGCTCATTTCATGAGATACTATTGAGATCGGATCATTGAGTTTTTGCACAGGCTCGACTAGTTTCTCACCAGCGCTGATGGCGGCGCTGAAGGCAGAGTTGTGGCTAAGACGGCTGCCACTGGACAAGCGAGCATTGGTGATGGCGGATCTTTGGCTAAGAGACCTAAGAGCAAGTCGTTTTGTGTTGTTACAATTAAGAAGTCTGTACATTTTTTAGTGGTAGTGGCGCAGTGAAAGTCCTTCCTTTAGCTTTGACTTGCTTTGCTGTTGTCGGTAATACAGATTGATATGATCAGTAGCTGGACCTTGTTTTCTCTATCAGCTCAAATTGAGCTTCTTCAGGGCAATTTTCAGATTTTTTCGCTGGTCGGCGGAAAAATTAGCTAATTCCGACCCCGGTCAGCTGACTGGGGAAGCATTTTAATTGAATTGACCATACACAGCAGCCACAAATCTTGCTACAATAATTATCTACAACCCCAATATGAAAACACTACAACAATACTAAAAACAAAAGAAAAAACATCAGTATTATAGTTCAATCAAAAATAGCGCCCACGTATCTAATCAACTCTGTAGATCGTCAACTTAGCATTGCTTGGATCCTTCAACAACACAAACTCAACGTTATCCTTACCATCCTTAACCAAATCAGCTTCATGGTTAACGATATCCACAATACTCTTGAAAATTGCCCATCCATTGCCGGTTTTCAAATTAGATTGTCTAGCCAAATCTTCTGGTTTGTAGTTGAAAATTCCCAACACTGAGTGCTTAGCATTATTAGCAAATGAGTCTCTTGCCAAAAATCCTAATTTGATGCTATCAATATCACCCAACAATGAGCTAAGAATCCATTTACTGAACAAGTTGTTGTTTTTACGCAATTCGGTGGAGATAATGGCACCTCTGTTGCTAATCAATTTGGTCTTCCAATCCAATGGAGATGGCTTGTATTGGTTCAATGCATGCACGGAAATAGTCTCAAAGGCGACAGCACCGTTGCCATTGCTAACTGCTGGCTTTTGTAAAAGATCGGCTTCAGTACGCACAACAATATTGATGAATGTTGGTTCGACTTCTTCCTGTTTGGCCAAAGATAATTTGGTGTTCTTTTTATGTTCTTCAACATGAGTGACTTCAGGCACTTTGAATAACTTGTATTTGTAAATCTTGTTGGTCTTGACATCACTGGCGGCTTGGATTGAAGCATTAGTTTCATCTTCACTGCTAGCAACATTGGCACCGTCGATTTCCTCATTAGTACTGGATGAACTGACGAATTTTGTTAAGTTACTGTTAGCAACTTGTAATTCATTGGACAATTTCACATAACTGTTGATATTGGATTCGTCCATGTGGAAGCTCTTGAAGAATGCATCACTGTCATTTTCATCAACAAGCGGTTGGTCGAGGTCATTATTTTCAGTTTGAGCAAAGTACAATTTACCGGTTTTAGTATCTTTGGAGATCTTTACACTCCATGGGAAGTTAGACTTGTGGGAAGCCATAATGGTGGCTAAGATTTTGTCAGTGATAACAACATCAGCAGTGTCATCTTTAGCGTAGTTCACCAACACGTCATCTTGCAAAGTGTCAACATATGATTCAGGAGCTTCTCTAGAGAAAACTTTCAATGGAATAGTTTTCTTATTCAAGTTTGAAGAAGAGGATAATTTGTCAAAAGATTTGTTGTACAATTTGACTAATGCTGGGTTAGCTCTAACGGCCAAAGTTTCACCCTTAGCGTAAGATTTTAAATCCAAGTTCAATTTGGTTAACTTGTTAAATTCTACATCACTGATCTTGAAGAAATTTGGCTTGACTTCCAAAGCAACGCGCTTTCTCTTGCTAGCATCGTCAACTTGGTTTTGGTTTTGAGTATTCCAGTAAGAAACACGCTGCTGTTGAGCGGTTTGTGGAGCGCTGCTGCTGGCTTGTGGCTTATTAGCTGAGGCACCGTTACTACCGGCAGAAGCGGTAGCAGCGGCAGCAGCGGCAGAAGCAGCATTAATTGGTCTCTTGTTGGCGAGATTGCCAGCAGCACCGCCTGCTGGAGCTCTTTGTTGAAAGCTTCTGCCACCGGCATTAGCACCGCTTCTACCACCTCTACCCAAGTTAGAGCCGCCTCTGCCTCTCAAAACAGTTCTACCGCCAGCATTACCGTGCTGTTGATGACCACCATGGCCTTGAGGACCGGAAGAAGAAGAAGCACCACCTGGAGCCTTGTTGTCAACGATTTCGAAATCACCTCCAGTGGAGTCAGCAGCGTCAGCGGCGGCGAATTTGGAAGCACTGGAAGCACCGTAAGCATGGAATGGATCACGGTCTCTCTTTTGGTTTCTGCCACCTTGTTGATGTTGCAGTTGTTGCCCAGCAGCGTCAAGGCCACTCCAGTCACTGGCCTTACCAAGTTTGTCGGACTTGGAGAATGGAGCGTATGGGATGTCGTGGAAACGTAAGGAAGATGGGACTTCTTTGGAAGGACCCCATGGCTTTTGAGGAGAAGCCAAGAAGTCCAAAGTGAATGGGAGGTTACTTTGGGACATTGTGATTGTTTGGTATAGTTGTTTTGATGTGTATACCAGTATCCTTTGAGTAGTAATTGATCTATCAACTATGTGTATCACCACCTGGTTTGTTTTACTGTGCAAATTGGAAAATTTTTTTGGCGGTGGTATATATCCGGGCAACCCTTTAAATATACTGGTTTTCTACGGTGTATGGCAGACAGCTATAGCTATACACAGTGCTACAAATGAGAAGATCTTGTAAAAATCCGGCCATAGTACTAATAGCACTAGTAAAATAACGTAAAGAAGTCTTGTCAACCTCATTGACTAGCTTCTCGGAGCCTGTAAGGATGCCAGTGTGTTTTGGCGCTGTCTGCTGCGATAGTGTAGAGCGGAAAGAAGACAGTACTAGCAGCTAAGCAAGATGGTGTGTGTGTACTATGGCTGGACAAAGAATATATCACCCAAGTGCCGAGCACACAGCGCAGTGGAGTTGTTGGCTACTATTACTACTAGTACTGCTATTACTACTGCCACTACTGCTGCTGCTGCACTTTGTGAATATCCATTGCTGATATGTTTTTATGGCTGCTAGTGCTTCGGGTGGACTACTGTTGTGTATTGTAGCCGCAGTAGGGCTAGATGTGTACGTCCGGGTACCCGCTATATTTATATATATCGAAAGCTTTCAATATTGCATACAGCATTCTGGTGGCAATTGACAAAACACTCTCAGTTATACCACCATCAACACCGACAATATACAATACACCAGCAGTAATACACTACACAGACGTCCTCCAATTGCTCAAGCTCTCTTCTTCAATAGCCGTCCTACCCAATTGATTTAGCGTCTGCCCATTTTCCCGCTCACTCACTCTTCCAACCACCCTACAACACACACACACACACACACACAATGAACGGCATCTCCGTCGACATCAACCACTTAAAGAAAGGTGAGGTCAGCTTAGGTACCAGTATTATGGCTGTCACTTTCAAAGACGGCGTCATCTTGGGCGCTGACAGTAGAACCACGACTGGCGCCTACATTGCCAACAGAGTCACCGACAAACTTACTCAAGTCTACGACAAGATCTGGTGTTGCCGTTCCGGTTCTGCTGCTGACACTCAATCCATCACCGACATTGTTCGTTACTACTTGGATGTCCAAGCTAGTGCTGATGATCATCAAATTGCTCCTAGCGTCCATTTGGCTGCTTCCACTTTCCAAGAATTATGCTACAATTACAAGGACCAACTTACTGCCGGGATCATTTGTGCCGGTTTTGATGAGCAAAAGCAACAGGGCGAAGTTTACTCCATACCCATTGGCGGCTCCATCCACAAGCAGGATTTCGCCATTGCTGGTTCTGGTTCTGGATTTATCTATGGTTACTGTAATGAAAACTTCAGAAAAGGTATGACTAAAGAAGAAACGGTGGATTTTGTCAAGAAATCCTTGTCTCAGGCCATCAAATGGGATGGTAGTTCTGGTGGCGTGATTAGAATGGTGGTGTTGACCAAAAATGGGATTGAAAGATTGATTTTCTATCCAGAAGAAACTTACCTTGTGCCAAAACCATTCGAGGTGAAGACTTGAGATGTTTAGGTGTTGGTAGTTTTCTTTTTTGTTAGTTTCTTTTTGGTATTCTATTTTTTGTTAGTCCATGAAATACAAAGTTTTGATGCAGAATGGTTACTATCGTAGATGTGTGCTACTATGGATTGGGTGTATATTCTCATTTACTCCTTTACTCTATTACATCAGTATCCATAAATATCACATCCTGCATTGTTATATACTCAGCATAGTAAGCTCAACCGCGTTTTGACTGCAATTGCCGCCCAGGCACAGCACCGCAGATCACGCTTCTGAGATTTCAGTTTTTCCATCTTTGCAAATGCTTTTTAAGCGCCTTAATTGATTTGTTCTTAGTATTGTTATTATTTACTTTTATTCACCATGATGATCGCTGCTCTCGAGAGTACCTCACTTTTGTCATCCTTGTGCTACATCACCTAATCATAGACTGAAACTGACACTATTCAAAATAGGAGTTTAGCAGAAATTGCGAATAAAGAAAGGGAAAAAAAAAAAAGATAAGCACTTTCAACAACTAAAGAAAAATAATAACAAAGCAACAAAATACTATCTATAAGTCAACACACATGCACAAGACCAAGTCAACAACAATAAGAACAAAGAACATCTTAAAAATACTAGGTCTATCGAAATTTCAACACATTAAAACATAACATATTCTCTGAACTAACTGTCGGTATTATGAACGTTAGCCGAGTTACTGATCCAGAGACCTCCTTCTCTTCGGCAGACATTAGTCAACTTACTGCTGCTGCCGCCGATGACTACGATTATCTTTCCAAAATCATTATAATTGGACCCCTGGGAGTAGGCAAGCTGTGCATTTTGCACCGTTTCATTAAAGGCGACTGGAACATCCTTGCCTCGCAGACCATTGGGGTTGAATTCAGCTCCAAAATAGTAAGTGTAGGATTTGGTCAATCTTTTGCAAATCTAACCAATCCTAGCTCATACACCAACCCCAACTATTTCAATAATAGCGCTAGCTATAATAACTCAAACAACAATCACAAGGGCTATGGATACGGATACGGTGCCTTTAGTGGTTCCCTTAACGGCCCACCTAACACCAATAGCAACAACAACAGCAGTAGCAGCAGAGTGAAAATGAAAATGCAATTATGGGATACCGCTGGTCAAGAAAGATTCCGCAGTTTAACCAGATCATACTACCGGGGGAGTGCGGGAGTAGTATTGGTTTATGATGTAACTAATAGAAAATCATTCGCCACTTTGCATGAATTCATGGCGGATATTAAAAGTTTGACTAATGAAACTGTATCTATTGTGGTGGTGGGGAATAAAGCAGATTTGGTGAATAATGCCAATGATCCAACTAACTCTTCCTTTCACCGTCCTGATAAGGATAATACTAATAATCGGATAAATAGTAGAGAAAGTGCCAGTGCTCACAGTCAAAGCAGCAGCAATAACAATCCTACTAGTAACAACAATAACAGCATCAATAGTATGTCCAGCCTAACCAACCCTGGCAAAGCCCCCATCGATCCAACCACTATAGTAAGTGACGAAGAAGCTCTAATGTTCTGTGCCCATTACTCTCAACAATTCGGCTACGAAATTCCGTTCATAAAAGCTAGCGCATTGGCAGGGGACAATGTTGGATTGATATTTGACAAAGTTGCAAATATGATTTTAGCCAAATTGGAGATCGGGATGATTGACCCGGAGGATGCGCTGTGTGGGGTACAGTATGGAGATTTGAGTAGATGGGATGAATCGCTGGCAAGTCTGATCTATGGTGGGAATTTTACTGGACATGGAAATGGAAACGGAGACGGCAGTAGAAATAACGGTGGTGGGCTTGATTTTGGTAATGGCCAAGGTGGGGGAGCGGGATTTTTGAGAAAGAAGCCAACCACTATTAGTTTGTTGAATAGAAGAGCAACAAGATTTACTAATAGTGGGATTAATGGGGGTTCTGGTGGTGGTAATGGTGGTTTTGGCTGGTCGTGTTGCTGAAATGCTGTTATTAGCGGTGATGCTTTTGGGCTCGAGCTTAAGTAAACTGCAAATTAATGGAAGAGTGCGTGTTTTTGTGGGAATCGTGGTGGCTTAATAGACTATTGAAACCAGGTGGAGGCCACTAACTATGTTTAAGCTTATTGAAGGTTTGTATAGACGCTAAGCAAAGCATTTACTGCTGAGCATTCCAAATGAACAGCACAACTGGATAAAGAAACCCAACTGATGATCTTTTAGTATGATCTTAATCCACCAATACTAGATAAGTGCATAAACTATTAATTTTAAGCCGAACCTTTTTTGTGCTTAGATCCGATAGTTTGCTCTTACTATTTCTTTCTGAGCTACTTCTCTATTCATTCATTTTATCATTTATTCATTTCTTTTCTTCTTTAGGTGTTGACTTTAAAGTGAGCATGATGGATGTGAATGATAAGACATACAAGTTGACTATTTGGGTAATATATCATACAATATAACAATACTGTCGAGTAAACATGTATATTAGGCCATTTCTTTTCCTTTCTTTTCCATTTTCAAGAAAAACCCTTTTCTTCCTGCACCAGATATACAAACCAAAATTTTTCTTTTCTTTTTCTTTTAAAAAAAAAGGTCAATAAAAGCTTTATTCAAATGATTATCAAGCTGATTTTTTGAGAGTTGGATAATTTGAAGGAGGAATTATTTGCTAAATCTGATTTGCCATGTCCA
>JXWR01000943.1_pt1 | contig 20100 bp, 13 predicted proteins | sample 315541 | NCBI WGS metagenome assembly JXWR01 (sample SAMN03273951, study PRJNA271842) | soil metagenome | isolation source: rice field ambient CO2 | place: India: CRRI Experimental farm Cuttack,Odisha-753006 | collected 2013-12-17
TTTTTTATTATTTTTTCTAATATTGTTGCGTGTGTGCATAAGATTTTGATTTTTCAAAAATTGTGGGCTCATCTCATCGACAGATCTTGTTTTTTGTACTCATTCATCGATAAACTAGTATCTTCTTTATTTCAAAAAGCAAACCAAATCAAGCTCAAACAAAAAGGCAAACAGAATGTCTCAAGAAGAAACCAAAGGAAAGCTTCCTGCCTTGGCCGCTGACGCAGTGTTGGTCAAGTCTGCTCCAGTGCCAGATGATTTTGTTGAGTGTAAAGGTATTGACTATTCCAAAGACAGCGCCTACGACATCACCGCTTCTGAGCTCGTGGCTAATATGAGAACCATGGGTTTTCAAGGTAGTGCATTGGGTAAAGCCTGTGACATTATCAACAAGATGAGATCTTGGAGAGGCACGCATATCAATGACTTGGAGGAGCATGAACGTAAAGGTGAGTTTGATGATGAAGGTTTTCAAAAGACCACAATTTTCCTTGGATACACTTCCAATTTAATTTCCAGTGGGTTAAGGGAAACCATTCGTTTTTTGGTTCAGCACAAGTTTGTCAGCGCTCTCGTTTCTAGTGCTGGTGGTATCGAAGAAGATTTGATCAAATGCTTAGCTCCAACCTACTTGGGCGATTTTGCTTTGCCAGGGGCCAAATTGAGAGCCGAAGGTATGAACAGAATTGGTAATTTATTGGTGCCTAATGATAACTACTGCAAATTCGAAGAATGGATTGTGCCAATCTTGGACAAAATGTTAGAAGAACAAGAAGAAGCTGCCGCCAAAAATAAAGAAAATTCTTTCCATGCTGACGGTTTTGTTTGGACTCCTTCCACTTTTATTGACAGATTAGGTAAAGAAATTAATGATGAATCCTCAGTGTTATACTGGGCTCACAAAAACAAGATTCCAGTGTTTTGCCCTTCATTGACTGATGGTTCCATTGGCGACATGTTGTTTTTTCACACTTTCAAAGCCAGTCCAAAACAACTTAGAGTTGATTTGGTTGCTGATATCAGACGTATCAATTCTATGTCCATGGCTGCTTCTCATGCCGGGATGATCATCTTGGGTGGTGGTTTGATCAAGCACCATATTGCTAATGCTTGTTTGATGAGAAATGGTGCTGATTTTGCTGTTTACATTAATACTGGTCAAGAATTTGACGGCTGTGATGCTGGTGCTAGACCAGATGAAGCAGTTTCTTGGGGTAAGATTAAAGCTGAAGCTCCTAGTGTTAAAGTTTACGCTGATGCTACCTTGGTGTTCCCATTAATTGTCGGAGCTACTTTTGCCAAAACTAGACCTGCTAACTAGTTGGCTCATTTGTTTTGTTTGTATTTACTTCTTTTTCTTTTATTGTGTTGATACTGGACTATTTGTCCTGATGCCCGGATATCTATCTTGATGCTTGGCGGCATTGGGTTATTGTTTGTTGATACCTACTTTTTCAGTGGTGTACCATGCATTTTTTTTTTTTTTAGCTTTTTGTTCCGGCTAGGTTTTTGTTTGCATTGTACAATGTTTTGTCCCTTGTTTTTATTGGATACATTTATTATTTTGTTCCTTCCTTTCATTATCTTTTTACTTCAATTCACTACAGTCACCTGTATATATTTTAAAAGATGAGATAATAGTATTGATACTTAAACTGATTGGTAAAAAAATGTTGTAACTAAAAAATATAGAAAAAACAAAAAATAAAAATGGAAAAGATGTGGAATGATACACCACAAAAGTGCATATAAATATGATAAACAATATATAGTACTTTTTTAGTTGTCAATTGTTAACGGTTGATTAAGCTGACTTCACAGAAATGAAGAAGCAATATTCATGATACATTTATGCAAATTACTATTAATTGCTTTATCCGGAGCTGATGTTTTGCATAAGATTTGATGATTTATTTATCTTGATTTTTTTTTTTAATGAATTTTTCATTTTAAACCTCTCTTTCTTGAATACCTTATCCACGAGAAGCAACTTGAGGCTCCCAAGCCTCACATTTTGGCTTTGCAGTGTTATATGGAACATAGGCCCCTGGAGTACCGGTAAAGTTCACTCTATGAACCTTTGGCAATGGGTATGCTCTTTCGGAAATTTGTTCTGGTTTCAACTTGCTTGGAGGGGTGTCGGTACCGTAAGCCAACCAATAATGCCAGCCTGGTTCCACATGAGACATATCAATATCCCATTTCTGGTACTCAACCCATCTGGTTCTCAAGTGGATTTCTACTGGATCCTTGGTTTCGTAGTATTTGTTACCGTAGTCGTCTGTTCCGACATATTCACCGGATTTGGCATCACCTAAAGTGGCGATTTGCCAGGCGTAACGCTTCAAGCCCACCTGGTAGGCGTTTCTTATTTGTCTCCAAAGGGTAGTGGACATGTCTGGATATGGATGTTATGGGGGAGATAGTGAGCAATGGACAACCGCTTCTCTGATGGTATGCTCTTCTCAATCTCTGCTCTAATAATTGTGATTTATTTTTCTGTTTTGGCTTATTTTCTCTCTGGTGTTATTGGCTATCCTCCGGTTTGGAGCACGTGCACAAAATCAGCCAGCGCTCGTAACATAAAAAGCACGTGTACAGAAAATAAAATTCAAAAAAGACATCGCCAGAGAAACGGAGAGAGACACAGACACACTGAGTAAAGCACCACTATAACCACCGTCTCCATCAGCTGCCTGTCTTGCCGTGTGTGTGTTTTCAGTGAACAGCAGTGTATGTTTGTCAGTCCGGGACATCGACAATTCCCATCAGATGGAAAGGAAATGCTTCACAGTGTTTGTTTTTGCCCGCTCAACTCTTTCTTGCTATGTCCAACATATCCATTGCTATAGACACCTTGGACTCCCATTCTGATACCAATTTTAACAGCAGCAATAATACACCTACAAAGCAAAACTTGCATAAAAATACCAGCAATAGTGCACATAACACTAGCCGAAATGAACAGTTAACGAAACAACATCATATTCAAGGCAAAAACCAGTATCTTTCACCATTGAATGCGTTCATAAGTCACCGTCAGGACTCCAACAGGCTCAATCGCGGCAATGCAACCACAAAACGCCCGAGTCCCGGCCCGAGCTCCAACAGATTGAAGAATCTCTTCAATAGCCACAACTTTAGTCATAACAAGTATAATCCTCGCCAGCGGTCTCACCAGCGTAACGGCGTTGGTTTCTATTTGCCCAGCAACGACAGCTTGGAAAGCGTCGCAACTACGACGGCAGAAGAGGAGACTGGTGCAAAAGACAAAAGTGTTTTTTTGACTTGGAACGATGCGGACATTGTTAACAGTAACAGCGACAGCAGCGCCAGTTCCAGCGCCAGTTCCAGCGCCAGTTCCAGCGCCAGAACAAACAGCATTATCTACACAAGCCAGATCGATATTCATGACCAATATTATGAGGGTGACGATGATTATACCGACTACCGACTACTTGGTATCTTGTTATCAGCAGGTACTATTGTCTTTTTCATCGCTAGCATGGCCTCAATTTTCAACCTTTGGGGTGGTGTTATGCTATTGTTGGGCTTTGATTCAGACACAATAACACAGCCTCAGCCGTTTGTGTTTGGCAGATCATACAAAAGCAGCATATACAGCGATTTTCCTGTTGACAACTACTATGTCTATGTCATTCTCTTATGCCCGGCAATTTTTTGGATTTGGTGTATCGTGTCTTGGGTGGGAATGAAGTTGTTCAGACATGCCAAGGGAATTGCAATACCCGAGTGACGTTTTTCATGTTATTTTATTTTATAATATGCTCTTCTATGCTAACTTTCATATTTCTGATGCTTGTTATACTTTATTTTCATTTTTACTTTATTCTAATTTTCAGTTTCATGCTCTTTATGTTCTTTATGTTCTTCATGTTCTTTGTTCATGCTCGCTCCATTTACGCACTGGTTGGGTCAGATCGTGCGATCTTGATTTTAGCTAACTTAACTTCTTTGCTTTATTTTTTTTTATTCACTTCTTTTTATGGCATATTTCTTGAAGTTAACTGCATCCTTACTCATGTGGGTGTCAATCGTAACCCTCACTATTTCTAGCTTTTCCCTGCATAATTTTATTTCTCTATTCGAAGGAATTTTCTCCTTCTTTTAGTGTATAATTACCACTAATATATTGTTTCAAAAATTAGGAAAACTAAACGATGCAATGTCTATTTACAAATGATATCTCTTTAGCGTAGCTATGCACATAATCTATAATAACAACCAAAGTTAATCAGCAATCTCAACTACATAATACTTTGATTTTCCTGCTCTAAGAAATACTAACTTACTATCCAACATTAATTCATCACTCAAAAGCAAAGAATCACTAGGATCAACTTTGAGTCTATCGTAGCCAATGTAAACTCCTCCACTTTTGACTAAGTTTCTTGCTTCTGTCTTGGAGATACCAGCAACCTTATGTAAAAGAGTGCTAACCCTTTCACCTTGAACCTCGCTTCTTTCAATAGATTTCAAAAGCCCTGCGTTTTGAAAAATTCTCAAAACTTCCTCGGTCTTCAAGTTGGTAGGATATGGTTCTTCGGGCAATGGGTACAAAATTGAAGCAATTACTGAGGCCTGGTATGATGCGTCTCTCCCATGAATCAAACTGACCACTTGATCAGCTAGGATTCTTTGACCGTGTCTTAAGCTTGGATTCTGCATGTGAGTTGTCACAATGTTGTCGATTTGCAGTAATGGAATCACGGTAAAAATTTTAAGCAATTTGGCAATATCATCATCAGTGGTTTTCATGAAAAAATTGTACATTTCAAAAGCTGGAGTTGCTTGACTGTCAATAAAAACCGCATTTCCGGCACTTTTACCGAATTTTTGACCAGAAGAAGTGGTAAGCAAAGGCACTGTCAAACCAAAGACAGGCTTGTTCAAAAGGCGCACAGTGGCTTTTAATTTTTCTTGCTCTTTTTTCGGCAACTGCTTAATAGCTTCCAAATGCGATACTTTGATTTTAGAAATGAGGTCAATGCCAGCAGTAATGTTGCCCCACTGGTCATTACCTCCTACTTGCACTGTCACATTATGATGCTTGAAAAGATGCCAAAAATCATAAGCTTGTAATACTTGGTATGTAAACTCGTTAAATCCAATCCCTGCCTTTGATTCCAATCTACCCTTAACGCTGTCTCTAGCAAGCATTGAATTGACCCTGATAAAACGCCCGAAGTTAGACAAGAAGTCCAACAACGTCACGTCTTTCCACCAGTCATGATTATTCTTCACTTGAATTTGGCCTTTAACTTCTTTTGTTTCTTCAACGACGTTTTGCTGTTGTTTGATCGGGAACCCTACTGACGCCACAAATTTCTTACCAGTGTGTAAAAAGTCATTCAACTGCTGCTTAATTCTTTCAGTGTTACTCATCTGCACATCCTCTTTAATCTGACTTCTTTCTGTTAATCTTCCCGATGGATCACCAACTTTACCTGTAGCTCCACCTACAAGCCCCACAATGTTGTGCCCTCTAATGTTGTAATGTAACATTATGAGCAAGGGAAGCAAGTTGCCCAAATGCAATGATCGTGCCGTTGGATCGGCCCCACTGTACAACGTGAGGGTGGTGCTGTCACTGAGTTTGATAAGGTCATCATTGGTGATCGATGCCACAAGACCACGTTTCTGAAGGTACTGAATTAGAGGCTCGTCTGCCTCTTTAATAAGCTTAGAAGTGTCGATTTTAAAGCCTGGGGATTGCAATTGTGGGGCAAAATCTTCCTTTTTGGCAATGGTAGATTTGTATCTTTTTTGAAGGGTCTTGACAAAGCCGGCCCTGCTGAGCATCTTCGAGTCTTGGTTGGCAAGCCGTGCGACTTTCAACATTTTTGTTTTTATCAAGACTATATTGAAGTGTTCCTTTGGTTAAAGTGGCTGGTCGCTTCCTAACAATTTTCTCGCACAGACTTAGTTGATGCATTGGATGATCACAGTTCTATTTTTTTCAATTTTCAAATTTTTTCTCCCGATTCTGCTGTTTCGGGTTTCTTCCGTTTTCTAAATGACCTGCTCAGCATACATTAACACGTTTAGTACTGATTAAATCCTACAAAACAAAGAAAAATTGACAAAATAGAGTCTACTATGCTAATAATATATAACGGCATTAGGCTGAAAAAAATATTACCCAATGGCGATAAAGATATTTAATTTAAAAACACTATTGAGACGGCTGCACTGCTTCTCTACTTCCGAAGATGTGTGGAGCGATGTCCTTGAGCCACTCAGGATCTATGAGACTCACGTTTCTGGCATATCCTTTGGTGGTATAAACAAATTCAGTGTACATTATCGCATCACATTTCCTACTGAAAAGTAGTGATGAAGGATGGATCGAGATTAAGTGACCGGAAAACACTGTTCTATAGGACCGGTCAGGATACCCAAGCGCAGTATTCATAATGTAACCTTGAAGAAAACTCTTCAAAATTGCTTCAATATCAAGCGGTTTATTGTTTCTTTTGTACTGTATAATCGCCTGATCTTCTTCATCATTGTCACTATAATCATTAAATAAATTGTCATCATTGTCACCGTTTTCTTCATCCGCGAGTATACTATTGCCAAATAAAGACTTCATGTACTGTGAAATTTGAGATTTGATTTGTAAAACGTTTTTGAATCCTCTGAAATTGAAAAACATCTCTTTACACCACCGTTTCCGCTCTCCAGCGCTATTAATTTCCATAAAATAATCTAATATTTCTTTGAACATGAGCAAATCGCCATACTTGTTTCCTAAAGAGCAAATCTGTCTTCTTTTCTCATTAACTTCATCTCTTCTTTCGGATGGGGGGTTAAGTATAAGATTTTGAACATTTAAGCAGGATATAATATCAATGACAGCGGTTAAGCAGTTGAACTTAAAAGCATTAATTAACACTGTACTTAATTGCGGAGAGACTGGCAATACCGCCATTTGCTCTCCTAGAGTGGTAATCCTACCGCTATCGTTGAGCGCTTTCAAAGAGTACAACTGGTTAAGAGCTGCAAAAAGCGATTCTTGACCCGGATGCTCGATCCATGGCCAGTTGACAATATCATCCACTTGGAGCTTTTTGAGCATTAAAATTGACTGTGCAATATCAGTTCTTATAATCTCCGGTTCTGTTTGCTTCGGTAATTTGAAGTAATCGCTTTCAGTATATAGTCTAAAGGCCTTCCCACTTCTTTCTCTTCCAGCTCTACCTGCTCTTTGAGTTGCTGAAGCCTGCGAAATAGGGACGGTAAGCAACGTTGACAAGCCAAGTTGATGTCTCCATACTTTAACTTTTCTCAAACCCGTATCTACCACATATCTGACCCCAGGAACCGTGATGGATGTTTCTGCAATATTAGTTGCTAAAATAACCTTTCTTTGGTTTTTTTTCACAGGTTCAAACACTTTCAACTGTTGACTTGGAGGCAAGGCTGCATAGATTGGTAAAGGAACAAGCATCGGCGCTTCTTTAGGTAAAAGAGGAGCAAACTTTTCCAAAGTGGAACAAGCTTTGTCAATTTCTTCTTGACCGGGCAAAAAAGTCAAAATATCACCTTCTTCCTCCGATTGATTTATCTGAACTATAGACTTTATTGTAGTATCGATAATATCATCTGCAGTTTTGTCCAAATATAATCGTTGAACAGGATACATCTTACCTTCAACATATAGAATTTCACAATCAAAAAAAAACTTGGAAAACTTTTCTGCATCCAAAGTAGCTGACATAATGATAACTTTGAAATCAGAATCATCTTTCCTCTTGATAAGCAACTCTTTCAAAAAACCCATCAACATATCTGTTAAAACAGTTCTTTCGTGTGCTTCATCAATAACGATAGTGGAATACTGTGATAAGTCACTGTTCATCATCATTTCTCTCAATAACATACCATCTGTTAAGTACTTTAACTTGGTATTCTTATGAGACACATTATCAAATCTCACCGAATAACCCACTTTGTCACCAAGTTTTGTACCATACTCTTCTGATACTCTTCGTGCCAAATTGATAGCTGCGACCCTTCTGGGCTGAGTCACCGCAATAGACTTACTATTTTGAGGCATGAGAAACTGAGGAATTTGGGTAGACTTACCTGACCCAGTTTCACCAATAAGCACCGTGACTTTGTTCTTCTGTAAGTGATCAAGAATTTTGTCTTTATTTTTGTAAACAGGAAGACTTTCTCTGACCTTGAGTAAGTCTCTAGCATGGGATTTCAATGATCTATGGTGGAAATCTTGATTAGGAAGTCTTGAAGAGTCCTGTTCATCATCGCTGAAGAACTCAACAACTTTAGGCTGTTTTCTCTCTTTAAATACCTCCGTTTTGACTCTCTTTCTGCTATAATCTTCTTTCTCATTGGGCTTTTGCTGTTGCTGTTGTTGTACTAATCGTTTCTTGGGAGTGCCCACGGAAACGCGTTCTTGTATTTTTCCAGAAAGCTCCTTCAAATTCTCACTTTGATTCACATCTTTCTGCTGTTGCTGTTGTTGTTGACAGTTAACTTGATTTACTGTCTCTGCCTGCACGCTATTGCCGCTATCTTGCCCATCACTGTTGTGGCTCTTGTTCTTGTTCTTTCTCTTTCTCTTTTTCTTCTTGGACACCAGCTCCCCGGTGCTATCGACATGGCTATTGTTATTCAAAAGTACTTCAGCCATTATTATTGCAACGTCTATCACTGTACTGAGCTGTTCCTGATCAAAACTCGCCTGCTGCTTATCCATCTGCTAGATTGGTATAAAATACATGTCCGCTATAAATTTTTTTTTTCTACTACTGCTGCTCATTGCAGATTCCTTACTCACGTGCCGCTATCATTTTCACGTTCTCTGTTTCCCCGAATTTCGAAATATTTTTCAAGTTGCACCAATAGCTACTTTAAAACATTGAGTAGCTGTCAACATCAACAGCGCATTCATAGGTGAACTTAGAAAACCTGCAAAGACAAAATGCCGGAGGAGCAGTTGCTATTTAATCAACTCAAGAACTTAACCAGATCCAAGGTGCCGCTTGTTTACAAAACAGCGCCTAGTGCCCTTCTCAACCAGAAAAAGCTTATTCCTAAATCCAGTGAAATATTGCACCCGTTCTTCCAGATCAGTGATGTGGATATGGCCACCATCGCATTATCTTCCAACAAACAGCTATTGGACGGTTTGAGAGTACCCGTGAAAACACCTACGGGGAAAGATGAAATAAATGGTGGCGGCAGTTTACCATACTCTATGAAGTTTTTGACCGCTCCAAAGAAAAATGCGGACATCATACAATGGGTCAGCGAGGTGAATGAAGTTGGGTATTTTAAAGATTGTGACACCTACAGAAAATTGATCGGTGATGAGAAACTATTTGATATGAAAGCTATAAGCGTTGAGAGCCCGAAACAAGTAAAACTTGATAGCTTATTTGCGAATAGTGACAACATTACTATTGAATCGATGGAGCATCTTTTCAAGCATGACTTTCAAGTCAGTCTCTCTAGCAATGATTTTGAAAATCTTACATTATTTTCTATTCAAAATATTCCAGCAAGAAATATAGGTATAATAACAGAACTTATAAATAATATTTTTCTCAGAGAAGTGCAGGATGGTAGAGCTGTGTCTAATTACTATTCAGATCTTTTTGTGAGCGCATTAGTGAATAGAATTTTGGATACATATAAAACTTTATCAAAAATGGAAAAGGCGGATATAGAAAGACACCTTGAATTGCTAATTAATCAAATATCTTTGCTTGCGGCACAAAGCTCAGAAATATATTTTAATGAAATAGTGTTAAATCAGCTTTTTGGATTTTATGTGAAAGTGCAGAATTTGCCAAGAGCAAAACAAATTCTTTTTGTCATGTTGTCCAAAAAAGTTTTACCTTCTAATGAGAATTTTTTGAGTTACGTTTCTAGTGCGTATTCTCAGTCAAGTGAGTACTCCCTTGTTTATACTAATGGATTGAAAAATGTTTTTAAGCAGTACCTCTCTGGAGATTTGGTGAATCATTTATTATCAGACTTGAAATACATTACTGAGGTTCAACTATTACTCAATTTTGTGGACCAGGGAAAACCAATAAGGGATCAAGTTTATCAGCAAGCTGCTGCAAAAATTGTTGCGCAAACTGTGAATATTTTGAGTCGCAGAAGGGCAAATTATACTTCCAGAGAAAGATCTGCTCACTTGGTTGATGTGTTATTTAGATTGGAAAACAGAAAAGCCAAATTGGATAACGGAACTATAAAACTTGTTGTCAAGCATTTCGTTTCACAGTTGAACTACAGGTCAGCATATAGATACATCGAACAGATTACTGATCAGGATAAATCTTTCTTCGCAACAATTTTAGCTGATGTGCTGACTAAGAAACCAGGCCATGATATTAGAAATAGCCATAAAGCCGAACTTATAGGTTTGATATCACAAAAATTGCAGTTGAAAAGTTAAATTTATATATACATAACCTTATTTTAACACAAGAACGAAAATCTCGAAGCCATTTTGGAGACAAACTTTCACTCAAAATATTTATATATACGTAATAGTTAAATTCATAGAAGACTCATTTATTTGTTAAACTATAAAAACTCAAATTTTGTAAACCAAAAAATGCGCTATTTCTGTCAAAACTTCGTTATGGTTCTGTTATCACTCACAATAAAACACCAAGAAAACCAGCTAATCCACTAACTAAGAAACTGAAACCCACTATAACGTTATTGCCACCATTTTCGCAGATAGTGGTAGCAACGGCAGTCTCGTACTCGCTTTTATTTGCTGAATGTTCAGGCTGGACTTCTTCATAGCCTTCAGAAACAACATCTCTCAAAGTAACTTGAGAAACCTCTTCTGCTTCTTCAGTTGCAACGGAATTCGATTCATCTTCTTCAGCATCTTCGGCGAAGCTTTTTTCTTCAGGGGTAGATTCGTCAGATTGATCTGCTTCGTTTGTATCAACAGTAGATGCAGTATTGGCGTGCTTTTGCAACCATTCTTGATGGCCCTCTTCAATTACTTGAGCTTCTTGTTCATCTTGTGGCTCATAATCTGGAATAGATGCCTCAACCAAGTCTTTGTTATGCTTTAAGTTTCTTTTTGACTCCTTGTCAGCATGATCGACCGTTTCATCTGATATTCTAATGTCAGCACAAGCAATCTTCTTCAAATTTGGATAATGAAGAACAACAGATTTACCGACAATATAGGAAGTATCGCCCTCTTTCAAAGAAAGGTATGGGTCGTAATAGGAAGATTCAAAACAGGTTGTATCAATCCAACCATGCTTTCCGCTTAAGTCACCAACTTGACAGTAGCTGTCATCTTCAAAAGAGTCACAGTCAGCTGGCGCATTGTAAGGATTGAAGTGTGTGCCAGCAGCTTCGCAGTTACCTTTATGACCGACAGGATTCTCGTGGATATGATAGTAAAATGGACCCTTTCTCTTTGGAAGCTTTGTAACATCCCAATGAACCTTAACTGTCCCGTTAGTTGAAAAGAATTTCATGGTTCCAAGAATCTCAGTATGTTTACCGCCTTGAGGGAAATCTGCAACAGCCACAACATCGGTAGGATTATCATTAACCTCAGGTGCTTGATCAGCGTAAGCTTTGAGGGCCAAAGAAATCAAAATGGAAAGGTATGTTGTGCTTTTGAAGTTAACCATGGTCACTAGTAGAAACTCTGTAAAACTGACTTTAACAGTAGTATTATTGAAAAATATATAATGATGTTATAAGTAAGCAAGAAAGGTGATAAGCAAAAGAGAAAGAGAAGAGAAATGTAAACAAACAAATACAAATGTTAGAAAAGTTAGGTGACTGTCCATGATGTTTATATAAAAAACGAGAGAGTGTGTATAGATGTTGTTTGTGTAATGCAACCATCAACTGTTGATAAAGCGCGCATTTTGTGGCTGCCCTGCACGCTTGCATGAAATTAAACTGTTTGTGAATTCAGAACAAAAAAGGAGCGACAAAGATACAAAAACAACTGAGGTAATTTTGAAAAGAAACAGTCAAATGTACAAAAGTAAAAAAAGCAATTATTATAGATGAAAGGAAAACAAAATCTAGTACTGTAGACCATGAAAGAATAATGTGGTTATGATGCGAGTTTATAATTTGTGATTAAAGAAACAAAATTTTAATCATATTTTATTTTATCTGGATTGAAAAAGTCATTCAAAGAAGTTTTGCGAAACGACCATTTGAACAAAGACCATGATAATAGGATCTGATTAAGCTCTGGCCAGTAAATGTCCAATAGCTCAATTTCTGCACCTTTACCCGTTACTTCCCAGAGTAAATAATCGCTTAATCGATTTACACCACTTGTTCGGATTAAGAAGTCTAACGGAGGCAAATATTTAGTGTCAAGGTTATTGGATACAAGGTCTTCATTAATATCTCCTATATCAATGTTATTGTGCTTGACAGAATGTACAATATGTCTGATGGAGCTAGTTATGTCATCTCTAGATGTGTAAGGAAAACAGACGTTCAAAATCACATTGTCATTCTTTTCGGTCCTTTTTTCTGCTTCCTTGAAGCTATCATAAACATCTTTGGGCAAATATGACTTGTTTCCAGAGAATATGATCCGAACGCCAAATTTGTCAACTAAGTCACCGTTTTCCATAAGCTTTGCAATCTTCTGCTGTATCAAATCCATGAGATAATTAATTTCTGATTTTGATCTCTTGAAATTCTCAATGGAAAATGCGTATATGGAAACAGCTTTGATATCGAGTCTGTAGCACAATTCTAAAATTGAGGCAAGTGTTTCAGATCCAGCGTTGTGACCTTCTTGTACGGGCAAATTGCGCTGCTTTGCGTATCTTCTATTCCCGTCCATGATGAACGCTATGTGATTCGGTAGGTGGCCTGTTTTGAGGGCCTTAACTAGTAGGTACTTATAGAACTCGACAATCTGTCGAAGGACGGGGATCGTAGTTAGCCAAACAATCAAAGACATTGTAGTCTACTTGCTCTGCAGCCAGATTAATGATTAAAATAGCAACTCTTCCAGTAATTTGGGTTTCATTGAAGCCCGAGATCGTATATTCCACCGAATTGACTTCCTTCATTTTGCACGAGGCTGAAGATTCTGGCTCTCATACACTCGCGATAGTACTTCCGACCTCAATCACATGACTGACCCCAGTCCTGTCTCTGAGCAACCGATACAGCTTCACTATAATAAAAAGCTAAGGAACCTACAAAATAGAATTTTTATTTTGATTAATGAGAAGCTTTCAAATTAATGAGACTTCCAATTATACTTTGGGTTCATTTAATATTAATTTACTGAAAGAAATTTGGGGTTGTGTGCTCCGCAACTAAAAATACGGGGGCATGTCACGCGACAAAATGCCGATGAGACGGTAAATAAAAAAAATTTTTTTTTTATCTGTTTAGTGCATTGCTAGCTTTTGAGATGTAAGATAGTAGGACCTATTTGAGGGAATAGCAGTGCCATATAGACTTTAAAAATACGCTAATATGAGTGAAAAGCACGGAATAAGGCTCCCCGGGGTGCTATTAGACGAGATACACTCTAAAGAAGGTATGTTTACAATTTGATCTTGCCAGATAAGAACCTATATAGAAAGCATGATTTGACTAACTGAAGTAATAGACAGCGGAGGTTTTGAAGGTAGAGAGTTTAAAGGCGTCTCAAAGAAGAGAAAGGGCTCAAGAAAAGAGAATAGAAAAGAAAAAAGGTTGGCAAAGAAACAGAGGCAGAATCACAGTAAAATTGACCAGCAGCCATCTGAAAAAACTCCATCTACACATAAGAAAACTACTGTATCGGGACATAGTGCATTGAAATCAACTAACGGGTCAGCCAGTAATAACTTTAAGTCGAGCAAGAAGTCGGTCTCATTTGATGAGACATTAAACACGGTCAAGCAGGTAAGACCTGTATATAAGAAGCTGGACTTCTATGACGAAAGTCAAGATAATGTGGAAGATAGTTTCGAGAGCGACGAAGGGTATTCGGATAGCGACGAATTTAGTGATTTAGATGGCCCAGATCAACCAAAGACTGCTGCTGAAGTATTCGAAGCCTTGAAAAGAAAGAAGTTAGGCTTAGACGTAGCTAAACTGGCGCAGAAGCTGAAGAAAAAAGTAGGAAGTGTGCAGAAAGGTGATACTAAAAGACCTAAGACAGCTAAAGAAATCATGGAAGATTTACAAAATAGCAAACAGAGAACCGGTACTAAAGATGAGAGCAATACAGACGATAGCAACGATTCTCTGGATTTTTCTGGAGATAGTGAGGAGATAAGTGATCTTGAAGGTGAAGATCAACCGAAAACACCAGCCGAAGTTTTTGAAGCGTTGAAAAAAGCCAAATTGAACGGTGGAAACAAGAATAAGAATGAAGGAGAGAAAAAGATTGCAAAAAAAATTGACGTCAAAAACAGACCAAAAACTGCTAAAGAGATTATGGATGAGCTAAATGGTAAGTCTGGCAAAAATGATGCTGAAGAGGATGATTTTTCCGATTTTTCAGGTGATAGTGATGAGATCAGTGACTTAGACGGTCCCGATCAACCTCAAACGGCAGAGGATGTGTTTGCAGCTTTGAAAAGAGCGAAGTTAGGAAAGAAAACCGGTATTGATGACGCTAAAAAAACACTGAGAGCTAAGGAGGAGATAAAAAGTAAACAGAAAAGTAAAAAAGAGTATGCTACTCCTAGTTTTTTAGCGGAGGATATGAAAAAAGATGAAGAAGAAATGAAGTATTACGCTAAAAAGTTGGGCCTTAAAGGCATGAAGCTAAAGAAGGCCGACGATGATGACTTGATTGGTGGATTATTTGATGGCCTTGATTTTATTGACGAATATACCCCGGGTGGAGGTCATAGCGATTTTGATAATGAACCTAATGACCAAAGTGAAGAAAATAGTGAATTTGAAGGTGAGCATGAAGATGAAGAACATAGTGTACCTCAAGCACCTAATGTTAGAGAGAATCCTTATTTACCAGCGGTTGCACCTATTGCACCTGCTATACTTGATAGCGGTCAGCCGCGTAGATATGTTCCTCCAGCTTTAAGAAAGGTACAGCTTACTGAGGACGAACAAGAAAGAGTAAAAATTCAAAGGTCGATAAAAGGACAGTTGAATAAGTTGTCGGAGGTAAATCTCCTAGTAATTGCCAATGAAATTAACACTTTATATTTTGACAATCCAAGACAGTTGATCAACGAAATCTTAACAAAAATAATTTTGGAGAGTATTTACTTGCAATCCAGATTGTTAGACAGCTTTGTGGTTTTGCATGCTGCTTTGGTTGCTGCAATATATAGATTGCAGGGAGTTGAATTTTTGGTTTATTTTTCTCAAACGTTAGTTGAAAATTTTGAATCATACTATCAAAGAAATAAAGACGATAAAAAGAAAGAATCAAGCAACTTGCTATCATTGTTAACCTTCTGTTATACTTTGCAAGTGGTCAACTGTAATTTGATCTATGACATTATCAGAGTTTTAATCGGCGACCTTAATGAATACAACTCTGAGTTATTGTTGAGAATGATGAAGAATACCGGTAGCCAGCTTAGATCTGATGATCCACTGGCGTTGAAAGAAATCGTTGCGTTGATGTATGAAAGCACAAAGGGCAAGAAACTCACTCCGAGAACTGAATTTTTAATTGAATCCATTGACAATTTAAAAAATAATAAAACGAAAAAGAATGAAGCTAGCAGTGAAAACACTATACAATTAATTACCAAGATGAAAAAATACTTGGGTACTATAAATAACAACAAAATTCATGACCCACTTACGATTACTTTGGACGATATTCACAATATTGACAAACGTGGCAAGTGGTGGCTTACTGGTTCTGCATGGAAAGGTAAAGATGTCACAAACGAAACATCAAATTTAAATGCCGATGATAAGTTGGTATTTGAAAATGTGAACGAAGAGGCAATCAGTGACATACTTGATTCATCGGAACCTAACTGGGTGGAGTTGGCTAAAGCTCATCGTATGAATAATGATATTAGAAGAGCCATTTTCATTAGTATAATGTCTAGTGATGATTACATAGATGCTTTCACGAAGCTCGATAAATTACGTTTGAAAAGATCTCAGCAACGTGAAATTCCAAGTATTTTATTACATTGTCAACAAATTGAACCAGGTTTTAATAAGTTTTATGGACTACTTGCTAGTAAACTATGTACAGGTCACAACTTCCGCAAAAGCTTTCAATTTTGCTTATGGAATTTGATCAAGGAGTTGAACAATGAAGATGATTTGGAAGATAACTCAGATGGTCTTGACGATGTTAACGATGCTTTCAAGACACGAATCAAAAATAATTTAGATGACGAAAGTGAAACGGAGGATGTCAAATTACAAAAACTAGTCAATTCTGCTAAAATTTATGGGTTTATGATGAGCGTCGGTTCATTACAATTAAACCTTTTCAGGGTGGTAAATTTTTTAACCCTCAATGAAGATACTAGGCTCTTCCTTGAAATATTGTTCATTACATTTTTTGAAGAAATAATCAAGAAAAGTGAAGGATCCAAAAGTGATGTTTCACAGGCTAAGAGAGATACATTCAACGATACCACATTACAACACAGATTTGAGAAAATTGCAGATCCTATCTTGCTCAAAGGTGTTCAATTATTTTTGAAAAAACGGGTGAAAAATTCGACTTTCATGAAGAAGAAGTATCAAAAGCGGATACACTGGGGAATCGATCGCATTTGCGAAATCAAAATTGATTGAGAAGCAATTTTTATGTATAGTTTATTTACAACTTGTTTATGTCGTATCATATCATGTATTATTTCATATTATTTGTAAGTGTCTTTCTTGTATACATTGGAAGTAGATGGGCACATAACCAACTCGAGTAATCTGGGGGGTTTTGCACCCTTGTGTCCCGCTGAGGGTTTTATTGTACTTTTGCTTCGTTGCTCAACAAACGACATATACTAGGGTCCAAATGACTTTAACTATCATATTCTCTCATTACACAATGGTGGATGGTTTCTAGAAACAATATTATTAAAGCGTATAAAATATCTTAAACCAACACGTTTTCTGGAACTACCAGACAGCACTAATCATGGCAAAAAACAAAGGTCTTCGGTTATCAGATATCTCTGGAGACCAAGGCTTTAATGATTTGCATCATAATAATAAGAAACGAAAGGCTAATTCTAATATATCAGAAGAGTCAGAGTCACACAATGTCAAGAGCACGCCCGTGAGGTTTCTAGTGGACAAGTTTCATAATCAGTTCCGGTATGAGGACAAAGAGAATATAGATCCTACTGCTGCAAATCGTCCTGCAAAGAGGCAAAAGGAATGTCCTTCTATAGTTTATAGTGGTTTGAGCTCTCATTTGCAGTCAAATAATCAACAAAAAATTCCATTGAGCCAAGTATCTCTATTTAACCAAACATCACGTATGCTATCACAAGAAGATCAAATCTCGTCAAGTGATGAAGGTGATATGCAGTTGGAGAGAGATTTGCTGAATATATCAAAAGCGTCGGCGGAGCATAAAGCGCTGATTGGGATAGAGGAAAATAATTCCACAAGTAGTAGTTCTTCAGCTGGCATAAACTACGGTTTTAACTCTGCAAGGAAAAAAAAAGATATCGAGGAGATGCACAGTTGCAACAGCGTTAACGATGCTGAGTGTCAGCCGAAACCCAAGTTCTCTGTCAGCGATTTAGTCAGAACTATGGGTCAAAAAGGCTCACTGGCACCACCAATAAAAAGTTCTCTAAGTGTGAAGAAGCCTGTTACTGAGGTACTTCGAGACTTTGAGTTTCAAGCTATAAAAAACAGCGATAGTACCAAGCTGTTAAAATCCTTATACTTCCCTTACCACTTTGTCATACTAAGAGATGGCAAAGAGGCATCATTTGAGCTTAATTCACATACCTACTATGAAAAAGACAGTGTAGGTTATATTAAAAAAGGTAAATTAAGGGCTAGTAAAAGCCATTTTGAGGAATCGTTTAAACATTTACCTTTTGATTATGGAGAGCAGAACTTATTGTCTGAATCGTATACGCCTAGTATCTGTTCCATCAATGCAGTCACATTCGGGCTATATGATTTATTTGAAAAATTTAATGAAAAATACAATAATCACTGCTATGTTGGCCAGTTGAAAGATAGTACAAATCATCAAGCTGAGATACGTGGAACTTCACGTCTTCTGAGCAATATTGGTCCGACATACACGATGCTCAAATATAAACAGATTTCACTCAAAGTGTTTTTCGCGGTGTTGAAACAGTGCTATGATAACAGAAAAGAGAAAAAAACATCAAAGGAAATTATTCCATGCTATTTGGTCAAGTTTAATGTGCTGCAGAAAGAAGAGTTTCGACAAAAGTTTTGCCCTGGCTGTAAAATTCAAATCTATGAGACACCAAGGACTTCTTTGAGACAAGAAAAAGATACCAATAGTGCTGAAATGACTCAAAACAATGGATCTCTCAAAGCGTATTATAATTGGAGTATCATTTCTCCTTAACGCCATACAGTCGCGTGTGACTATAAAGTGCTTGAAATAGCTGTTAAGGTAGCTGGTCGTTCATATGGAAACAATTCTGCCGAGCTTAATCTACTGCATATCAACGCGCTACACAGCCCAGAAGCCCTCGGCAGCTGGATGGGCAAGGATACAACTCTTTATTACGGTTTTAGAAGGCATAGCGGATCAAACGCTTAGAGTGAAACTGTTTACTAGTTATAGTCCAAAGTTAAAGCAAAGCAAATTTCCGAAACCATAGTCCTGCACTAGATTGTGTTATCATTGTGTCCTTGCAAATTGAATATGCGTACGAGATGTGTATAAAGGAAGATCCAACACAAGCTGGTATAACAAATAAAATTTGACAAAACATGTACCATGCAACCATTTATTCAACACAGTGGCACTGGTTCAAATCAGCTTGCCTGTTGAATTCATTTTTTTTAAGAGTTAAAATCTATCATTTTATGACCAGCTTATAGCTCGAAACATCCGTTATAAAGTAGAGTATAAGGCCAAAACAAAAACCTTTTAACGAAATCTGGAGATTGGAAACAGATATAAATCTAGATCTCGTGAAAATTTTTCTATTAAACAATGGCATGCTATATGTTCAATTGTATCAAAGGTTAGCGGTTTGCTATGGAAAAAGGTGTTCGTTATTGGAACACATGGACCATACGGCATCTTGGTATATAGCATATTAATTGGAAGCGTATGCTAGGTATTGCTCCGTATTGCATCGTAATTTGTTCTGAAATAGCATAATAAATAATGTTTGAGATACCCTCAAGGCATCGTGAGAGCGTAGACTGAGATATTTTCGCCCAATGGCGAGCAGCCGAGTGGCAAGAAAGAAAAAGTAATAAAATATTAGGCGCAGCAAGAGGTGGAGACATGCGGGAAGCTATGCAATAATAATAAATGATAATTGATTTCGCTGAATGACAAGGGCCATAGTCAGCAGTGATAATAGACTGAAGAAACTTTTATATAAGAGAAACAAGTCTATTGCTTTTAACCGAAAATAATAATTACCTACAGGCAAAAAGTTTCTCTCTAATTGCGCTATTATCGAGTTTCAATAGGCCTTCAATATATCAATAGAAAATCATTACCAAGCACAAAAAAATGCTTCGAAACCGGATACCCTCTCTAGAAAGTTTGGTATTCAACTCAAATGATGAGCGTCTTATTTTGATATACGACCAGCTTGAGCAGTACCAGGATATTGCTGATGATTTAGAGTATCATCGGATACAATATACAGAGGCGACACACGCAGGTATGGAAGAACTAAGAAGAATGGAAGCTGTCGTGGTTGATCAATGCGTTCGAGAAATGCAAAATATGGGAAGGGATATTCACGAGCAGGTTGGTGCACTAATAACAGAAAACGGCGAGTTGATGAGGGTGCATGTGGCTTTATTGGATAAGCTCACAAAGATCGCTATGGTTTTGAAAGATTGTTAAGCTACGTTTGCTGCAAATATTTGTAGTAGTGCTTTTATATTTTCTTTCTATTAATGTATTATTGATTTGTTGATTTGTTGATT
>JXWR01000562.1_pt1 | contig 20058 bp, 10 predicted proteins | sample 315541 | NCBI WGS metagenome assembly JXWR01 (sample SAMN03273951, study PRJNA271842) | soil metagenome | isolation source: rice field ambient CO2 | place: India: CRRI Experimental farm Cuttack,Odisha-753006 | collected 2013-12-17
AAAGACAAGTAAAAAAAAAAAAAAACAACCGATAGTACCGTCTACTACACTCTGGTCTAGTCTCTCATAATTAAATGCGAGCAATGTTAGGAGACGGCGATAAATTAGGTGAATCATGCATCAGAAAAGTGTCTTGATAAGGCAATATTTCCTCAAAATTAAGAGCACCCAAAGATTACAGGCTTCCATAGCTTATGTTATATCTTCAAGTGTCGCTGAAGAGAAGATGTTAAAACGCGATGCTCATCCTGCACTATGCAGTAATTTGCTGCAATCCACAGCGCATTTTTTGCTTATTGCGAGTAGAAAACTAAAATAAAAAAAAAAAAAAAAAAAAATCTCGAGGAACGCGAATAGCATTGTAAAATATCAACATTATAGAAATGATCAAATTTCAGATCAAGTTGGAGTCAGGCTAAAAGCTGGCCTTTGATACAGATTTCAAAATTATGGCAGGGAGTTCGAAGTTGGAATTATTATCAAAATTGCAAAGTTTGCTTGCCACTCAGAAAAATTCTGTGCTCAAGAGTCTTTGTGTGAGTTGTGGTCTCAGCAACGCAGGCACCAAAGCAGTTCTAGCCAGTCGCGTTTCAAGAGCAGTAATTCTGGCTGAACTTTCATCGCCAGCAGTGCCTGCGAAAACGTTTGCAGCCAACTCAAAAGATACAAGAACAAAACTGAGTTCTGATGGGTTCTCTTTCAGTAAGAGTATCACTTACCAGTCTAACAACAAGTCATTTAAGGTACTCTCAATTGACCTTGGCATTAAGAATTTCTCATACTGCAAATTCAAAACAACCCTGAATATACTCACTAAGGACACAGTGCCCATAGTTTACGACTGGGAAAAGCTAAATGTGTTTGATTACACTGACGGTAAGCTGGATACGCTAATACTTGGATCTGAAAATGAAAAAAGTCAGGCCGAAATTGAGCTTTCAGGTGAAGACTTTTCGGAAATGTCTGATAGCGAAGACAGAAACGAAATGAGAAATACAACCATTGAAAATCAGTACTCACCCAACGTTTTTGCAGAAGTTGCGTTCAAGCTAGTACAAAAATTATTCACAGAGATGGAAAAGTCAACAACCTCAAATTTAACAGGTTCCAATTCCTTTGCCAATGCTATGCCATTCGACGTGATCCTCATTGAGGAGCAGCGCTCACGTACGAAAAGTAACGCTGCTGTTCAACAATGGACCTTGCGGGTCAATATGCTTGAGCATATGCTCTTCGCTACTATTCGCTCTCTCCAACAGCTTATGCCGGAAAAGTTTGGCAATATGGTTGTGTTTCTGTCGAGCCCTAAGCGGATGGGAAACTACTGGACCGGGGTCCAAAGTCTTGAGACGCAAAGATCTCTCAAGGAAAACACGACCGCTAATGATGACAATAAGCAATGTGTGAATGGAGAAAAAGAGATAAATACGAAAAGGAAGAAAAAACTGCTGTTGAAAAATGCTAAAAAGGAAAGAATTGCTCTTGTTGAGAATTGGCTTACAGAATATATCTACACCAAACTTGGCAGTCATTCAAAAGGAAATAGCAACAAGAAAAGTTCTCTAAACAAGTTACTGGTTAGTAGTTCTCGCACTCCATTTACTATTGATACCAAATTATGGAATATAATTCAGACCAACCTTAAAGAAACCCTTGAATTTAGCGATTTGCTTCACGATGATGGTAAGAAAAATGTTAAGGAGGGCGGACGTACTACCGCGAGAAAGCAGCGACTTTTTGCAATAGCTATGGCTCACGCTCATGCAGCAGACGACAGTAACCTTAATACCAATGTGACAGCAAAAGCGAAAAAGAGAGAAAAGAGTACCACTTTAAAGAGTTTAACTAAATATGATGACTTGGCTGACTCGTTACTTCATGGCTTGAGCTGGTTTAGTTGGCAAAAAAATAAGTTGGTATTAAGTGAGGCTTTGATTGATATTGTGTCTGCAGAAGGAGATATAAAGACGCAAGAGCAAGCAGTCCTTGCTGTGGCTGATGATATCGAAAGAAGGCACTTGGAAGAAATTACTTAACTATTTATATAATCAGCTGTTATCCTTGAAAAGTGATTATACAATTTTAGTGTAAAGAAATTGATTCACCATTAACAGAAATTCCAATGTATCTGTTGTTAACTACTAACCATGATTAATGAAAAGTAATCGAGAGCCAACATTATAGCTTTTGAATACTCAGGTAGCTTAATTGGCAAACGTAACGAATTTTTTTTTTTTTTTTTTTACACCACCGTTCTTCTTACGAAAACTCGTCATATATAAACAAATTCTCATAATCTTCAAAGTTGCAAACCACTTAAGAGTATTACAAAACTATTACCTAAAAAGTTTGTTAAGCTCAAAGGCAATTTAGGGTAAGGATATGCATACAAAAGAAGAAGCAGTTTTTCCATATGAAGCTTTTCGCTACCAATCATCAGGTTGCTAATCTATAGCCTGTTTTTAAAAAAAAATTTATGTGTTCCCTAATACGCCATGTTTTAGCTGATTGGATCCTCTCCTAAAAACCGCCAAAAATCAGAGCATTTATAAGATGAATATTTATTCAGTTGAACAGTAAGTTTAAGATTATGATAGAGTATGCTCAGGCAACCGCGTCACCAGGAAAATACATATGCTTCTCCTCATATGTAGATGGCAAAATGTTCGAGGGCAAAACTATTAGTCACAGTAATTAGTCTAAGTGCGGTGTCAGTTAGTTAAGCAATGAAAAATAATTAGTATACTTTGTTGATGAGTATAGGTTTCTGAAGGTTTTAAACTCTTTAACAACATTCTTCTTGAACTAAAGTATAATCATGTCGATGACAGACCTATAAAATGTCAATTGAGCATTGTAAACTTTCTTGCCAGGATTCAATCAGGAACAATTTTTCTGTTACTTGCCTGCTTCCTGGAGGCTCTAGGTGCCATTTTTATTGTATCACATCACCATTACTTCTGCCGTATCTAACCCTTGCTAGTAGTGTAGAGTCTGCTGAAATATATGGCTCTGTTAAATGTTTGGCTTCAGCCAAGATAAATTGCTGCACTAAGCTAGGCTACAAAGATTCTGGGCGGCAAATTTCTTTACTAGTGTAGCTTAATAGTGATAAAATAATGACCGTGACGCAAATTGGTCAGAGGGTTTGCCGAAGACATTATACTTGTGTGAAGGTCTTTAGCGAGTTAGGTTTTATGTGACTTTCCAATTCCACGCATATTTTCTCAAATAGCAAAGCAGGGTTTTTTGACTATCTACTGTTAAAAGAGATATTTAATGTTGTGTGTTTTTTTTTTGCAATAATGAAACCCCAAAATAACTTGGTTTCAATAGTCTTTAATGTGGTTGGGTCAAACCTTCGCCTTTGAGATTGAAAAAAGGTTTCTTTATGCAAAGGAGACTTAATAACATAAAAATTTCAGTCAAAAAGTTTTTATCGTGCTATGAAGTTCTTGGAAGTACCAAAGTTGAAGTGTAAAGAAACCCTTTCTGGAAATAAATGTGTTTCTAAAATGTCGATAAAAGAGCTTGTATTATTAAGCCACTTGGAAGGAACTAGAGTTGTTACCATGAAGCAATGCTTTGGCTATTTAAATAACAAATTTTAAGACTTTGCAACACATAGCAGTGAGCTATAACCCAGGAAAATTGCAATGTAAAGTTGCAAAACATGGTATATAATAATTACAAGATTAATTTGTTGACTTCAGACACGGTGCCACGATCACAATTCCACCCCAAAATCTAACAAACAGAACTACTTTTGGGAAACCCCAAGATATTTCACCCAAGCTTGGTTATTCCACTATTTTGAATTTATAGAAAACTGTGATTCTCAAGTTAAGACTGCTAGCCTGGGCTTTTGAATATTGTGCTGTTAACTTAGAAGTTTTTGAAAACGTTTGTGGTCACCGGGCAACAATGGCCAAGAGCTGCAACGCTTTTTTTAATTTACGGTTATAGATGATAGGAAATAAGGCAACAAATTTTGTATGCAAAAAAATACGGGCATAATATTAACGCAGAAAGTTTAGTATGCTATTAAAGCTATAATATAGGAAATAATATAATAGTTCAAAACTTACGGGTATTAACAAACATCTCCAATATACCTTGCTTAATGCTTTCATTCTTTTTTAATTGAAGTTCAGCTTCTTTAGTGTCACCAAACCTTTTGTAGTTCTCGTAGATCCACATGCCACTTAGGTATCGCAACACCATGTTTCTTGACAACTTGCTGAAGACAAAACACTGTAAGAGAAACTTTTGCTTAGTAATGGAATCCGGCGAATGCTCTGCCTTCAAGAAATTAGCAACAGCATAAAGCTCGGGGGCTAAGTCCTGCACCAATGATGAAGTTTGTGATTGATTATTATTAATACGCGTGTTTGAAATTGTGTCTTTCAGGTCCTCGGGATTGCCAGTAATATTAGCTAGTATGTCGACGATTTGATAATGTGAAAGCTGGTTGAAAATTATGTCAAATATGTGCTTCGTCTCAATGAGAAGTTTGTTGGAGGTAATGAATGTATTTGGCTGGTGGTAGTGCGCTAATTGTTTCGCTGCTTTTGCAAACCACAGGTTCAACTCACCTAAAAGAATATTTCTTTCTTTCGTTATTTTTTCAATTTGGTCATTATTTCTGGAAGCTGCAAAGAGTAGTGTGTCTTTATATGACGACAGACTGCTAGTACTGTTTATGTTTTTCAATTTGCTGAGCTCTGATTCTAAAATTAATAGATAGTTTAAAGTTGAGTATATATAAATTTCAGAATTGGAACTTTTCGGCTCAAATGCTTTGCCTCCAATACCTATGCTACTGCAAAAATAAGTCAATTTTGATTCCTGTGAATTATACTGATTAGATACGCGTTGTGCGCTTGCCTCCCTTAACTTAATATACAAGAGCTTTGCGAGTTCTAAGTTTCCCTCATTTTGTGAAATTAATGCTAATAAATACAAGTTTTTAATAAAGGGAGATTTAAAACATTTTTTTTCAAGTTCTGACAATGATTCAATTTGGTCGTGCAAATTTTTGACATTTTTTTTATTCGTATTAGGTTCTTGTTCGTTAAGTAGCATACTGTAATAGCATTGGTAGTATATTATTTGAAACTTGATAAACTTAAGACGCATTAACTTCAAGTTTAAGCAATTCATATCAGGACTAAGGCTATCACCATTTGATAATGACACAACTTTTCGGGTAAAACCTCGTTCTTTAAGTTTTGCCATGTATTTATCAGCTAGTGTCAACGCAGTACTCAAATACTTTATTGCTTTATTTTTTTCGTAGTACCTCAACAAATAGCATATTCCGCTATATAGCCACAACAATATCTGAACTTCTTCTATCGACAACCAAGTGACTTTAAACGGGTATTCTTTGAATTTTGTTGGGTTGACGGGGATAGACACTTCCAAATTGAAAGATCCGTCACTAGGCCAATCACTAAGATTTTGCTTCGTCTCTGCTTCAATGAATTTGTTTATTTCTGCAATTGTGTCCTTTGCCTTGTGAAAGTCGTTTAGCTGAATATAACATTTTAATTCGTTCAAGAGCATCATCGCTACAAGGTGTGGCTTACATTCTAGCTTGACAATATCATAAGTTCGCTGCCGAGTTTCTTTGAGTATGACTAAAGCTTCGCTAGGCGAGCCTTGATAAAGCTTTAAATTTGCTTCCATCAAAAGAGTAAATTGTTTCAAATTTTCGTGCAAATTACTGTAGCCATTAAACACTTTCAAGTTTATCAACGCAGTTTTAGGCTCAATAGTTAAGAGCAAATTAATCTTAAGTAATTCAAATATTCTCACCCAGTGCACATATCCCAAACTTTTAAATTCCTCTATTTTGGAGTTGAGGTACTTTAAAGCAATCTTTGAGTTGTCTGAAGAGATGATTACTGCGGCAAAGTATTCAGCCTGGAACTGCAAGTGCAAAAGATTAGTTCTGCTGGAGATGGTGATGGCCTTGTTCAAATACACTTCACATTTATCGTAGTCACTGGTCTCGCTATAGTATATTTGAGCGAGTTTCAAATAAATAGACACTTCGGTGGTAGGCGGAATCTTTGTGAGCTTGTTGACCACAGCGGTTAGCACTTTTATACTGGCGAAAATGAGCTTTCTGTACTGTAGCATAGCGTCTTTGTTTTTGATGGCAAGATGCATTAGTGAGTGAGCCTGAGAAAGGTACTCTTCCGAAAGCGATACAAGCACGAAGATCATTGCTTCGATGTCAGTAGTGGGCACGTAGGCCTCTGGCTGGTGGTCATCGGCGGCTAAGTGACCAAGGTTTTCTTGTGGGCCGAGGCTCAGGTCTCTGTCATCATCGTCATCACTGCTCAATACCACGCGGCGACGAGAAACCAGGATGGCGTCTGAGCGAATGTGCTGGATCTCGATATCTGCAGAGGCGTCGCTCATGGGCTGTTTTTAGCTGATGGTCTGCTCCGTTTTGCTCTGGCTCTTCCTGGCCAAGATATTTTGCGATGGTACAAAACGTGCTTCTTTTCCTTTGGAAAAACTGCAGCCACGGAGGATCCCCACGTGATACATAATGTCTCTTGATTTTGGTCTCGGAGAAGCAAAAACGAAAATGCTGGTGGGTGCCAGCCAGCGTCATCGCTGCTGCTGCTGCTGCTGCTGCTGTTTCTCCCTGCCACTTTCCTATTCTTCTTCTCTTCCTCTTCTTTCTCTTCCTTCCGTTTGCTACTTCTAGCTCACAACGACAGACTGCGCAACAGCACTTGCCACTACACCCTTTGCTATGAAGGTATGTTAGACAGATTCTCGTTAAATTTTGTTACTCTTTTTTTTTCTCTTGTTTATTGTCTTATCAACCCCTCAAAATTCGCGCATCTCGTTTTGCGTCGGTTATTTTATTTTTAGGAACGCACGCGTTTACTATGGGGTTGGTATCCTACCACTTTTTTCATTTTTGTATCATCTACCCAACATTGCTAACATTCTTTTCAGTTCATTGACGAATTTGATATTGAACTAGTAAATCAAGCTCTCCAGTTTGAAACTGCAGACTGCAGAGTTCAAGGTGGATGCGATTTATTCACCACAAAGGCCGCTGGCTCCGATAAGAAACTCTACAAAACCATCGACAACCACCTCAACGCCCTTTTGAAAGAATCAGCCGAAGTTAGCATAAACCCCCCAAAGCAGAATCCATACTATCCTCGATCATATTCATCTACGTATTATGTTACTGCAAAGCCATATCGGTCAAGTTCAGTGTCTAGTGCTTATGAGCCAGCCACCAGAAGAAAAAGCGACAGCGTGGACCCCGCTGTTGTCAATCAAAATAGTAGCATTAGTTACCACTCCAGCATGTCTAGTAATAGCTCAAACCAGGGAAGTGCTCCTATTACGATACCAAAGCGATCACACAAAATAAATATTGATAGCCCTAATATTACCACTCTGAATGTTGAAGAGATTGAAAACAGTTTTACTAAGCCAAATAATAATGATAAAAACGAAAGCGATAGCAACAGCAATGGCGGCAAGGACATATATGATAAAATTGATAGCGCCCGTACAGTTAGTACTGAAAGCAATTCTGAAAATCCTTCTACTCCAAATAAGATTTACGACTTGGTGAATCAAAGTCCATTTGGCCCACTCAATCATACAAATAGTCGTCGCACGTTTGCGTATCTTATTGGAGTTCTTAATTCCACATATCCTGATCATGATTTTTCTCTGTTAGAGCCGACCGACTTTACCAAAATCACATCGCAAGAATTGATTGAAAAATTTAATAACACTATAATATCTTTGGGCAAATTACCAATGGAATGGATATGGGACACTTTGCGAAATCATATTGATTTGCAAGAATGCGACGTGTATTTCTACACTCCTTCGCAATCATTTTTAGAAGATGAACCTGAAAGTTTGTGGTCTTTGATGTGGTTTATTTTCAACAAGAAGCGGAAAAGAGTGGCATATTTGTATTTGAATGCTATCCAAAGATCAGTGCCTTTTAGAAATACGTATTATATTGGGTCCGGAGGTAAAAGAAGAAAGTCTATCACCATAGATTATGAAGACGAAGACTCTTATGACGAGTTTGATTACTATGATGAAGATTATGCTGAAGAAGCTCTCATGTCAGATATTGATGAAGAAGAATCTGACTGAAGAAGGATCTGACTGAAGTTTCTTACGCTTTCGTTTAATTTTCTTAGCCACTGCAGTTCTTTGATTTTTTTGTTTGCTTGAATTTCTCCAGATTCAAATCAAGGTATTTGTGCAATGGTTTGGATTGTTTTGCGTCGAATTTTCTCATTTATATTTGTATCTTTATTCTCTTATAATTATATTTTTGATCATTTTTTTATTTTTTTTCTTTTCCTTTTTTCAACTTTTCCACCTTCTCTTATTTCTTACTCTTGTTTTATTTGGACGTTTGCGTTTTCTGGGCGCATTCCTCCTTGTGTTCCGATACCCTTACATACCGAGAATATTACGTTAGTCTCTGTTAACGATTTCTAACGCTAGTATACATCATGCATTGTTTTTGCCTACCTAAACCTTATTTAGACTCTTGATTAATGTTCGTTGTTTTTTCAAAATCTTGAACCATTGTCCCTCTGTAATCACCTTGTCCTTATACACTATATTTGATTGTACCTCGTTCAACAACAAGCTGCCAAACTCACCTCCTACTCTTCCTAAACTCTGTGAGCAATATATCGTCTGCAATATAAGCGAGTCTTTAGCTTGCTGCTCTTCAACGAATGGTAAATTTCCACATAAAATTGTCACAAACTTGTTAATCACTTGTGTTATAAATTCGTTAATTAGCTGGTTGCTTTCAGAAAATAAATCATCATCATCATCATCATCATCATCGTCGTCTTCATCACTATCATCTGCATCACCATTGTTACGGCTGTTACCACGATTATTATTTCGAACACTGAACTGCTCATCATCGGGGAAAACAGACTGATATGTTATTATTGAACTGAAACAATGTTCCCTAATCAATTCGATAACTCTTTTCAAAAATTTTTCTACTGAATGTTCTTTTAAAGGCACCAACGCTTCTAATTCACTAGAAATAAATTGGTATCTTGATTGTAAGAATATTCTTCGAAGCATAGAATTAGAGTCTAGCTCCAAAGTGCTAAACTTCAATAAAAACTCGTCATCATTGTTGTTTTTACCACTTGAACTTTTCATTTTGTCCAAAATAAAAGATGAAGCTTTTGATGTCAATGAAATGCCGGAATTTTGACTCAACGTATTGAATGGATATATTCTTCGCAAGTACGAGATGATTTTAACAATATTGGATTGCTTGAGGTCGGTTTTAAGAAGCTTCAAAAGGCCAATTAGCATCACGACTATTTCTTGTTTCACTCCAGCTTCAACTTTTTTGATGATATCAACGTTTGGATAACGAATTGCTAGTCTCCTGGTATAGGAACTGATTTCTAGTGTATCATGATAATAGCCTGATTTCACGCACGCGCCTGCTAGCGAAGGTAGCTCTAGAATGTCGGTGATGCTGTTGATGTTGGATAGTAGAGCAGATAATGGGGAATTGCTTCTAAGTTTCTTGCTAATATGTTTTAACGACTTGAAATCTATCTTGTTCATCCCGTACTCCACATCACTATTACTACTCTCATTTTGGTTTTCAGATTGATTTGATTGTATATTTTTGAAATCCTCGGTAGTTAGAGCATCCTCCAAACTGCCGCTTATCTCCTTTAGCTGTATATCAAAGTCTTTTTCGAATTTTTGTAGAATATTGTTCAATTGAAATCTGGATTCTATAATGTCATTGCTAGACTTCACCACTGTTTTCTTCAATTTATCTTCGATAATTTTTTGTGATGAGTCTAGCTCAGCTATTTCATTGACTAGCTGATTATTTTGGTTCCCACCATCCAAAGAGTTGCGGCCATTTGCAGTGTCTGCAGTGGGAGCTGAAGAAGTCAAGATGGTGCTGTCCTGGTCAAATAAACTACCTAAGAACTCCAAGGCACCATTCTTGAAGGAGTTGTCAGTAAGTAATGAAGCGACATTCTCAGGCAAGTTCGGCACCAAAGTGTCCAATAAAAGTTGAATGTTTGAATAATCGACTTCTGCCATGTCGGTTTGTTAGTATTTTAGTAGGCGAACAATTAGAAAGTGCAGGCTTGTTATATACTTGTTTGATGTTGTGTTCGTCATCACTTTTTCTGTCCGTCAGTTAAAAATCAAATATCTGTGTGCGTGTAGTAATAAGCGCTGTGCCCCGCTTCGCCCAGCAGTAGTTACTAGCAGGGAAGAAAGAAAACAGAAATTACTCCAATATCATGCCAGCAAAAACCCACCAAGCACCAAAATTGTTAACGCCATCTCCTGTAACAATTTCATAAAGTGGCTTCCTTCTTCACATCTTAACTCCCAGATTTTTCTTCAAAGCAAAAAATAATGGAGGGGTTATTCTTTAATATAGATTTCGGCTACATCGAGGGCTTGGTCAGAGGTTATAGAAACGGTCTTCTTACCCAAGCGCAATATGTCAACTTGTCACAATGCGACTCATTGGACGACTTGAAGTTGCAGTTGTCTTCTACTGAATACGGTAACTTCCTTGCTAATGTTCCTTCACCTTTATCCACTTCAGTCATTCAAGAAAAGGCATCCAGCAAGTTGTTCGATGAGTTTAACTATATCAGAGACCAAGCTACTCAACCATTAGCCCAATTTATGGACTACATCACTTATGGCTACATGATCGATAACGTTGCCTTGATGATTACCGGAACAGTCCATGAAAGAGACAGAGCAGAAATATTAGAAAGATGTCATCCGTTAGGTTGGTTCGACACTTTGCCAGCATTGTCTGTTGCTACTGATATTGAATCGTTGTATACCAGTGTGTTGATCGATACTCCATTGGCTCCATATTTCAAAAATTGCTTATCTGCTGATGATTTAGACGACCTCAATATTGAAATCATTAGAAACACATTATACAAGGCCTACTTGGAAGATTTCTATGAGTTTACCCAAAAGGAATTGCCATACCCGGCCAATGAAACCATGAAAGTATTGTTGGAGTTCGAAGCAGACAGAAGATCTATCAATATAGCATTAAACTCATTTGAATTAGAATTGTCTGCTGAAGAGAAATTGAAACTTTTGCCAAGTTTTGGTAAGTTATATCCTGTTGGTGTGCATCACCTTGCCAATGCTGAAGATTTTGAGCAAATAAGAAGCATAGTGGAAACTGTTGGTGAATACAAAGGTTTCTTTGACAACCTTAATGGCGATAAGACTTTGGAGGACCATTTTTACCAATTAGAAATGGAACTTTGCAAAGACGCATTTTGCCAACAATTTACTGCTAGTACTATTTGGGCTTGGGTTAAGTCACGAGAACAGGAGGTGAGAAATATAACTTGGTTGGCAGAATGTATTGCTCAAAACCAAAAGGAGCGTATTAATAATTATATTTGCGTTAACTAACATTATCGAAAACTTGACTTCAGTTTACTTTTATTTTTTCCAATTTTTTCCTTTGTTTATTCTTTTTTCCAATTTTTTCTGTCTTTCAATTTCCTTTTGTTTCTGGGTTTCCAGCTCATATAATATATTGTCAAAATTTAAAAATTTTGAGGTGCAATTAGCAAATTCGTTGTAAAACTGCTTACTTTTTTAGCAGCTTGCAACAAACAGTAATCTGCGTTCAAAATACATAATTTGTTTATAATAGGCATATATTTGTAATAATTTTTAATATTATAACAGATATATAATTTATAATATTAGGCATCATAGCTTGACAACATAGCAACATAATCGATTAATCATTTCATAAAACTCATGGGCGGACTCTCTTTGGGTCTCTTGGGAACAAGCTTGCTCTTCTAATGTTTTTCAAACCCAAAAAGAACATAACAACTCTTTCCAAACCAATACCACCACCAGCGTGTGGAGGACAACCATAAGTGAAACAGTCAACGTAATCTTTCAAACCTGGATTTTCTGGGTCCAATTCAAATTCCCTCATTCTAGATTTTAACATTTCTGGGTCATGAACTCTTTGAGCACCAGACAAGATTTCTTCACCTCTCATGAAAAAATCATAAGAGTTGGAAACCTTTGGATTTTCACTATCAACCATAGTGTAGAATGGTCTGATTTCACTTGGGAATTTGTCCAAGATGTAAAAGTCGGTGTCGTATTTTTCCAAAACAATCTTACCCAACAATTTTTCATCTGGAGTGGACAAATCATCATATTCGCTCAATTCGGTTCTACCACCAACAGTTCTCAATAATTCAATACCTTCTTTAAAAGTAAGTCTAACCATTTTCTTTGGTATTTTGAATTCTTCAACCGGGAATTGCTTTCTAACAAGTTCAATTTGTTTCTTGTATCTAATGTTCAATTCATTAAAAATGAAGATAAATAAGTCAGACAAAACTTCAATGACTTCGTCATAATGACTTTCAAAGGCCATTTCCAAATCCAAACCGGTAAATTCGGTCAAATGTCTGTGAGTGTTAGAGTTTTCAGCCCTGAAAACAGGAGCAATTTCGAAAACTTTTTCGAAATCAGCAGCAATACATTGTTGTTTGTATAATTGTGGAGATTGAGCCAAATATGCTTTTCTGTTAAAGTAGGTGACTTCAAAAACGTTAGCACCACCTTCAGAAGGAGATCCTAACAATTTTGGAGAGTGGATTTCTCTGAAACCTCTTTCCAACAAGAATTCTCTGAAAAGTTGGCACACACCCGACACAATATCAAAGATAGCCTGGTTAGTAGCGGTTCTCAAGTCAATGACTCTGTTATCTAATCTGGTGTCTAAGTTGACCACTGGCAATCCCAATTTTTCGGCTTCTTCCTCAGTTCTAGAAGCGTCTTCAATCAACACTGGCAATTGAGATGGAGTTTCTGAGGTGACAAACAACTCAGTAATTTCAATTTCGTATTTTTGAACAGAAGTAGACTTGATCAATTCACTAGGTTTTCTAACAACACCTCTGACAACAACGATAGATTCAGCATTGACAGATCCAGCAAATTTCAAAAAGTTCTTGGAGACTTTGTCACCTTTCTTCAAAATAGCTTGAATAGTTTCAGTTTGTTGTCTAAAAATGATGAACAAAAGGTTGGCAGATTGTGGTCTAAAGTTTTGGAATCTTGCTCTAAATTCCACTGGCTTGTCAACATGGGAGTCGTTCAAGTCATGGAACTTAACTCTTGGGTTTTTCAAGTGTTCAGTGGAACGAACCAAAAATTTGCCGTAAAGTCCTTTTGAAACATCATTGGCAGCATCAGAAGCTTCTCTTTCGGCTTTTTCCTTGGCTATTTGAGCAGCTCTTTCGGCTTTTTTTCTTTCCTTTTCCTTTTCTTTTTCTAATTTCTTGAGAGCCTTTTTGGACAATGGTTGGCCATCTGGACCAAGAACTGGAGCCTCTTCAGGCTGGGCTTCGACAGACAAGTTTTCAAGTTTTTTTCCGGTTTCTTCAACGGACATTTTTGCGTGGTTGCTTGCCAATTGATTGTCAGTATTGGTTGTTAATCCTTTCTTGATCAATTCACTATTTTTTCATCCTTTTTTCTTTTTTTTTTCTTTATTTTCCAGGTTTCACGGCATGCTTTAAATCAACGATTGCAGTCTTCCAATAGAGTAAAATGCGGGTTGCCCGGCTGCACTGTATGCTATCAGGTGCAATGTTCTGGAAGGAAACAAATCACAAACTTAAGTGCCACTCGATGAGCTCCTCCGTATCTTAAGCACACCGTTATAAGAAAAAACCTGTCTTATCATTCAGTGGATAACACCATCAATTATCAAATATGAGTCATAATGAAAGCTTGCTACCCGAACAACAAGAGAAGCTTGCAAGTTTCAAAGAAATCACCCAGTATGACGACAATGACCACCAAAAAATACTAGATCTTCTCCAGCATACCAGCTGGAACTTGGAAATCGCAATTCAGCGGTTCTTTGAAAACAACTTTGATTTCGAGCCGGTAGAAACTAGGCCCACTTCTTCATTAGACGGCAATAACTCTTCTACGGATATAGGATCTGGGTCCAACAATAGTCGAACGCGATTAACGCAATTCGATGACGCTACCCTAAGTCAATTTGATTTACTTCCAAAGTTCCCAAAGGCAAACAAATTAGCTGGTCATTGGAAATTCACTCCTGGTATCAGTACCAGTGAATCCGCAAGCTCAAGTGATATGAAAAATAACGGCCTTTCAGCCCTACAGCCACTCCTTTTTGTGCTATTGTTGATTCCTAAAACTTTACTTTTTGTCTTGCTTAAGCTAAACGAGGTGCTCAGGACTTTATTTCCCGGTCTCTACGATTTATGGAAGCAGGATACCAATGCGTTTCCATCGAAACCTTTATATTTACCCAAAGCACTTTTACCTGAAAAGCCATCTAATGGGTTAGAACCAGAAGATTTGGCTAAATACCAAGATTTTGATTTCAAGGCGCGTTTGCAGGAAATTATCAAGGAACCCACCGATTTGCCAATATTTGAAGGCGAGTTTAACGATGCATACGATAGCGCAAAGTCAGAGTTGAAATTTTTGCTATTGATTCTTATAAACGACACGAAATCCTCAAACTTATTTCTCAAGCATTTCATAAATTCTAGAGACTTCAAGACAATGGTGACTGATAAATACGGCAATAGAGCTGATAATTTCTTAATATGGGGTGGCAATGTCGACTATATGGAAGGTTATCTTGTTGGTAGTAAGTATAATATTTCAAGAACCCCATATATTGCTTTGATTTCCAATGTTTCGACTTATGGTGAAACATTCCCAACTATGTCATTAATAAAGTATGCCCAGGCGTTCAATTTTGAGCATGTTCCTGACGATGATTTGACTACTGTCAAGCAAAGACTGAAGAAAGTGATTAAACTGTTTAAAAAAATTGCCTCTCACTATGTTATTCAATTAATTGATCAAAAGATAGATCAAGATGAGAAAAATTATGAGAGGCTTATGAAACAACAGCAAGATGATGCATATCTCAGATCGCTTGAACAAGACAGAGTGAAGAAACACCAACGCCAATTAGTAGAAAAGAAAAAGCTATTAAAAAAAAGAAAATATTTGGAAAAGCTTCAACAAGATCAGCTTTTCCTAAACAGTCTCAAGAAGGAATTATTTAACTGGAAAACTATCTTTGAGCATGATGATAGTAAAGGTGAAGCAGTGGATCTTGATGGTAATTTATTAGAGAAAGGTCTGTATTGTTTGATCCAGTTCAGGCTTCCAGATGGTGAACGATTCAAACAAAAGCTACCTAAATCTTTTTCGTTAAATAATATTTATCTTTTTGTTCAATTAAAGCTTTTGCTCAAAGCTTTGAAAGATCAAGGCTTGTATGGATCTCATCTATGGGACACTGTTGAATCAACTATTACAAAAAACAAAGCGGAGCTACTTGACCAATCTAAGTTTTGCTACAAATTTGAACTAATCTCCTCGTTTCCAAAATTCAAAGTTTCCTCTGACCCTGAAGCAAAAATTGCAAATACAAAGCAGCTTTTACCAAATTGCAATTTGCTTGTTGAATATGATTTAGACTATAAAGAGCAGTTATCTTACCTAGTCCTGCATTTTAACAAGACTAGTGAAGTTTTCAGAGCGGAAGAAGTTCCCGATGAGAAGATTGAGGATATAAGCAGTGATGAAGAGTAGCTTTACTGCCAAACGATCCTATGGTTCTCTAATTCTTTGTCATTCACTTGTATATGCGAACTTTTTTCCAATGAGTGTTTTTACATATTACATAATACTAACATCAAAGAGTCCGTAGCTCCAAATGTTACTATCCATATATTTAGTTAATACCCATCTGTGCGTTATAGTACATGTACTTGAGGATTTCTCTATGTATGCATGTGCATGCACAAAGATGCCCATCTTGTATTCCTCCACAAATTCCAATATCGTTCACTTCTTCTTTTGTGTAATAGGAAAGCAGATCACACATCTAAAGGGCTTGATGTTTCCTTTTACAAACTGAGATGCCAAACAAGGGATTTTCCATAGACAGTTGCTAGATAAAGGAATAACCGTTTCTCAAAACAAAATATTATCACAAAAGGAACACTGGGCTACTCAAAAATCTTAGCCTGATCGGGCAAATACTATATTTGCGAAGAGGTTGAAATTATAAGTTGAGCAGAAAACAAGAACACTGGTAAAAATGGCAAGCATCTCTTCTGGTATCACTGGCACCAACGCTCAAATTGAAATCAGTTTAGGTAATAGTTGCATCAAAGTTGATATCAATAGCAGTCCTGGTAGTCAGCGTACATGCACGTCTTGTCACGGTGAACATGGTAGTTCAAACTTGTCTTCAGCAAGAGAGAAGGGAAGGATTAGGACACGAAACAGCTATTTGATAAACAGAATTGATTCCCAGCAGAATACGGCTCACCAAAAGTTCTATGACTCTAGTTCTTACGTCAACGGTATAAAAGAAAACACGCATGGGCGGAAGAGAAACAGTATCTCTAATAGTCATCGTGATTCATTTAGTCACGCAAATCACAACATGTATGATGATCACTTCAGAAATCGCAGATCCAGTAGCAGAGGAAACTGTTTTATGGCATCTGCGGTCAACGAAACCCAATCTGTATGCACAGATGCTGATTATGAAGAGCTTAGTGCTGAGAAAAATGGGAGCCTAACTACCGACAGTCGAATTTTCGATCTTCTCGAAATAGACGAAAGTCATAAGATTGTCACTGGGCGGTCCGTTTTAATAGCTAAAAGTTCCTCCTTGGCTAATCCATTTCAAGTGTCAAGCTCAAGGTCTTCCTCCAGTTCTCTGTCTGCGGAAAACTTATTTGCAACGGCTGCTATGTCTACTGAACAATTGGCATCGCCCGCTAAAATTACAGTGATTGATAGTGTAAACAAAGCTTTTGTATCATCTGATAGCCTCTTTGAGACCAGCATTCCAATCATTAAAAAACAAGCCGCTGATACAGAAGTTATTACTGAGAAAAAAGAAATTGACACTCATGGTGGTAGTAATGGAAACTATAGCGCGTTCCTGAAACTTCAAGAAAGTCCATCCGATAAGGTCAATGTCAAAGAAAAGAAAGATGATGAAGTAATAGTTAAACCCGAAAGCACTGAATCTGAGCAAAAATACTCATTAGATGTTATCAAGGACACTGGAACCGCTGTTTTTTATTCCAAAGATCCATCTTTAATGATGTATTTAGAAGAGAGTTGTCTTGATCAGCCGCAGCAAGCAGAGAAGAGCCAAGAGAATAATGACGAAGGCACTGGAAATCAACATAAAGAGCTTCGGTTAGTAAAGTACATACCACAATTACCAACTTCAAATATGAGTTATAGTAACAAAATTCAAGATATAAAGAGCTCTTTAGAGTTAGATGACCAAAGTATGGGGTATCAACAGCCTATGAGAAAAAAAACTAGTTTTAAGAGCATCAAATGCAACCGAAAAGACACGCTAAGTTCTCTACTGTCCTCACAGCTTGACTTATTGAAGACACATTCTGCGCCGGAAACGCCGCATTTAGAAAAAAATTCTTCCGAGAGTGATAACTTTGATCTGGCAATGGAGGCCTCGATACTAGATCCTGACAGAATCCCATTTGTTGACGAATACCGAGTACTGAGCTGTGATTCCGCCGCAGAAACTACCGGAAACAAGCATTTGGTTAAACAGGAGTCAAACAGCAAGAGCCAGTTTTTTAACAAAATAAGTGCGCCGAATACCAGCTTGTCGGCTAAATCTGTTGAAGGGTTCAATAGTTGGGTGGGCTTTTTGAATAGACACTTGAAACTTGACGATAACTTGGAGAAATCTTTCATTTTGAATACCCCAGGATTTGAAATGAGCGCCACTGAAATCAAGCAAATGAATACCATAGCGTCTGAACAAAAACCCAAAAGCTCTCCTATCAATGAACTGTTTGGACAAAAAAGGGCTCGTTTATCCTCGAGGTATCGAAAATCTAAAAACAATGAGTCTAAAGAGAGCCGGAGCTCGGATGCTGAAAATACAAATATAGATATCTCTAAATGCAGTCTTTGTGGAAAGGCAAAAGCTTATTATTATTGCGATACTTGCAATAAAAAACACTACTACCATCATCATAGATACCATAAGAAGGGTTCTATAAATTGGTCTACGGAAAACGATCATACACACAAGCACAAAGAGGAACCAGAGCATAGTTATTGTAAAAGTTGTCGCCAAAAGAAAACATCGCAATTTGAAAAGGTAAAACAGGCCAAGATATCGGCAAGAAAAAGGGCAAGAAAAGAAAGGCGCTCCAAAGTTCTTCCAAAAAATGTTCAAAATGACAAAAGTGTGTCTCCTTTGAGGAGTGAGTTTTTGGAATTCAAGACGGCTTTAGAAAGTCATGTACCTACATTGTCTTCCGCAAAGTCAATGAAAAATGCGGAGTTGAAGAATGTCACTGATAAGAAGAAGGTTGAGGTGGTTATCAGTGACAGTAAAATCATTGATGCTGCTGCACATGAAGAGAGTGTCGAAGTTAAAGATTCTGAAAAAACAGATACATCTATAAAAGAGAATACAAGCTCCTTGGAAGTGTCACCAAAGATGCCACATAATAAAGCAGCTAAAAAAGCTACAAAAAAGTCTTCCAAGGTAGCCAATAAAAACCATAAGAAAACAAAGACCAAAAAGGCGCCTACACCAGAATCTTCTATTAAAAACTATACACTGGAGTCATCAAAATCCGGTTTGGTTCCAAGATGGCAAAATCGCCTGGCGCACCCACCTTTAAAGAAGTTATATTCAAGATCTCCAAAATTTTCTAAACACAGTGAGAGTGCTGCTCAAAAAGGAGCTGCAACCGCTGACTTTTTTGAGAACGGTGTAAATGCAGGTTCGTTATCAAATACATTAATTAGTGAGCCTTGTCCATTTAGAAACCAAACAGTGGATCAAAAAGAAACTTACAAAGGAGCAGAGGGAAACTTACATAATACTTTAAAAGACAACCAAGATCAAAACAATAATTTTTCACTTTCCAGAAGGGCTAAATTGTTCTTCAAGGGTAAGAATAAATTTCAAAAACACAGCAGGAATTCAAAAACAGAAGAAACAAAGGCAAATCCATTGGGTGAAATTTTGATTAACTGAAGGTTGGAAGCACTAAGCGTGGCGTATATACATCTTGGGCTATTATGCACATGAAGATTGTAATTCTTTAGGTCATTTTTTGTTTTCGTTAATTGTTTTTTTTTTTTTTGAGTAGAAATATTAAGTTCTATGTACAGTGTATATGTAAAACCAATCATAATTGAGCCTCTCTAACAACATACTTTCTAATCAAATTTTTGCGTATATGACTTTTGGTTTGCGTGGGATCTTTGCCAAGTTTTTCAAGTACAGAGTTAGTGAGCTCTTCGTCTCCGAGTATAGATTGAACTTTAACGTTGATCTGTTCTTCTTGATTAATTTGATTTTGAATGTCTGTAATCCGGTTACGTAGAGTCTGCACATCCAATTTAAATATTTCCTTTTCTGGTGGCCAGCTGTTTATATTGTGTTTCTTTTTTAACTCTTCTGCTTTAGCCACGTCTTCTGCGGATGCCTTGCCTTCCGGCGTTCCAGCAATCTTATCTATGAACAATAACTCATTGATCAAACCGGTATCGTTTTGGAGGTCCAGACGATATTGTCTTCTTCTTGCCAAAAACTCAGAAGCTTTTTGATTTTCTTCTCGCGCGACATTAATCTTGGCGTCTTGTTCATATCTGGCAAACTGTTGACCTTTATTCTTGAGGATCTGAGCAATAGCAAACGACTTGCGAGCAGAAAGTGGTCTGGTGGCTTCAATACGCACTAAATCACCTTCTCTGCAAACATTTCCCTCATCATGCACCAAATAATCTTTTCTATTGAACAACTGCTTATTTATGGCTTTATTGAATGTAGGTTGTTGCACACGGACCTTGACAGTCTTGGCCATTTTTCCCTGGGATACCACTATCCCCACAAAGTTTTGACGAGGCATG
>JXWR01001403.1_pt1 | contig 20053 bp, 4 predicted proteins | sample 315541 | NCBI WGS metagenome assembly JXWR01 (sample SAMN03273951, study PRJNA271842) | soil metagenome | isolation source: rice field ambient CO2 | place: India: CRRI Experimental farm Cuttack,Odisha-753006 | collected 2013-12-17
CATTATCCGGTATCGCTAAAGGTCACAGAAGCATCAGAGCTGCTGCTTCCTCCGGGGTGAACTTACCATTAGAAAACGAATATGCTTTGTATTTAGCCGATATTGAAATTGGTACTCCTGGTCAAAAAATCAGAGTTGATGTTGACACTGGAAGTTCTGATTTGTGGGTCCCTGGTGCTGGTACTCAATCTGAGGACGGAACTTATGACCACAGCAAGTCATCCACATATGCCAAGGACAAGGATGGGTTCCAAATTGGATATGGTGATGGATCTAGTGCTTCTGGTGACTGGGCCAAAGAAACTATTAAGATCGGTGGCGCTACAGTGACCGGCTTAGAATTTGGTGACGCTACTACACAAAATGTTGGACAAAGTATCTTGGGTGTGGGTTTCAAAGGCAATGAAGCTTCCGCACAATCAAGATCTAGTGCTTTTACTTATGACAATTTGCCAATCCAAATGAGAAAACAAGGAATTATCAACAAGGCTGCTTACTCTTTATACTTGAACTCATTAGAAGCCGAATCTGGATCCATTTTGTTCGGTGCCATTGACAAGTCTAAATTTGAAGGTGAATTGAAAGAATTGGATATTGTCAACATTGATGACTCTGGTTCTGAAACTAGTGAGCCAGTGGCATTTTTCGTCAACTTGGACAGCATCACTAACAAAGACACTAAGCTTGCCTCCAAGACCTACCCAGCCTTGTTGGATTCTGGTACCACTTTGATCTACGCTCCTCAAGAGGTCGCTAAAACCTTTGGTTCCAAATACGGTGAATATAACCAGCAAGTCGGTGGGTATCTTACTTCATGTTCCACTGAAGGTGAAGACTTTGAGTTTACTTTTGGCGACAAGACCATCAAGGTGCCATTCAAAGACTTGTTATACAATTTGAACGGTAAGGCTAGTGGATCTTCTGACCAATGTTTGGTTGGTGTGATGGGCTCTTCTGCAGATTACTACATTTTAGGTGATGGATTCTTGAGAAGCGCCTATGTTTACTACAACATTGATGATGCTAAGATTGGTATTGCCCAAGCTAAATACGATAGTAGCAGCAGCGATATTGTTACTGTTTGAGTTGATGCTGAAAGCGATTGATTTGCTAGATGCTAAGACTTTGTTAATAATTTTATTTTTCAGTTCTATTCATGTCATACACCATGATGATTTTTACCTTTAATATTTTGCTTCTATTTTTATACTTGCATTACTGTTTTTTTAATAAAAATGACATATTTTTTTTACAGACTCAAGTAGGCCAAGGTGATGGTTTAAGCAGTGGTGCAGTTCCGGCTGATATCATGAGGAAGGTGAAACGGGGGCAAATCTTAGTCAGTGCTCTTCTACGGTTCTGTTGTACAGCTGCAACGAACTACAATCCATAGACTAGCCATCATAAACCTTGGACACTGTCTACTGTATACATGCTACAGCGTACAGTGTATACTGTGTATAGTGCACTGTTTGTAGTGCACCGTGTATACTGTATACTGTATACTGTCCACTAGCAAGTTGTGTTTGTGTCTGTGGCGGTGAAATAGGGTGGCTGGTGGATAGTACACTCCATTGTTGCTAAAGGCAGCCTCCGCACGCCCCACCCAGAAGGCTGGTAATCAACTGCCAGAAAGAAAAAAAAATATTAAAAAAAAACAAATAAAAAACCGTCTTGCTTTAATACTCAACAACTCTTGCTCTCTTTTCTTGTCTCCCCCATCCATTGCCATTGCCTTCAGCTACTGACTCCACATCCATTGGCTATTGAAAACCATACCATTCACTTTCGCAATGGCTAAGAAACACGACCCTTTTGCCTCCCTCAACCCTCCTCAGAAGAGAAAGTCTTTCTTGTCCTCGTTGCTTGGCAGAGACAAGCAGCAACCTTCCTCCACTTCTACTGCTGCCAGTACTACCGCCAATGGCTCCAGCAGAGGTTCTGCCGCAATTGACGAAAACGATGTATTGGCCTCCACTGATGCTGCTGGAACAGACTATAAGTCTCCGTTCAGAGAAGAAGAACCTACTGCAAAGAAAGAAAAAGTTTCTGACAGTTTGAAAGACAATTATACTCCCCCAGACTTGCAGAAAAAATCAAAGACCCCAAAAGATTTTACCTCAGGTACAAAATTGACCCAAGACTTAGACAAGCCTCAAAGAAGATTCTCATGGAGAAGATTTTTCAGATCTTCGTCTCCTGAAAAACCCGCTACTGCTGCTTCTGCTTCCACTGCTCCAGCCGCAAAGTCCTCTACTTCTGGCGCGGCTGAACCTGCTATTAAAGAAGAGGAAGAGGCAACAGAGGCCAAGGACGCTGCTGTTTCCCAATCTGCTCAAGAATTCAAAGATGAAGAAGCCAAAAAAGCTGAAGCTGTCAACGAGACAGAAAAGAAATTAGTTGCTAATGAAGAACCAGCTGCCGAAACTAAGCAACCTGAAGTTGCTAAGACTTCCAATGATGCTACCACTGCTATTAGTACTGCTTCTGTTGATAAAGAAACCGTTTCTGAGCCAATTGCTACCCCTGATGACAAGAAAACGGTTTCTAAACCAGCTGAGGCCTCAACTTCTACCGCTACTACTACTACCAGAAATGAAAAAGCTTTAGCTGCAAGTGATGTTTCTGATGAAAAATTGAAAGAAAATAGAGAAACTTCAGTGGTTAGTGGTGCTGTTTTGGGTGAAGGCGAAGCCACTGCTCCAAAAGATTCTGCCGAAACTGAAATTATTGATTTGCCAAGCTCAAAGGATGCCAAAGCTAAGTCTGTAGGGGACACTGCAAAAGACACTGCAACAGAATCTAAGCAACAACAAGAAGTTACTAAAGAAGTTCAAACTGAACCGGTTAATGTTTCATCCAGTGCTGCTGATGCTAAAGAGCCTGCCACTACCACCGAGCCATTGCCTGAAGCGTTGGACCAAAAGCAGAAAGAGTTGAACGCCACTGCTACCGAATCCTTGAACAAGTTGAAAATTGATGGTGGCGACAACAAGAACGTTGACATTGGTGCTGGTTTGTCATTGAAACAAAAAGATTTGTTGAAAATTGCCAAGGAAAGAATTAATCCAATTTTGAACACTTTGGATAGCAATGCTAAAAAGCAACAATTGACCGACGAAGAGTACAAGGAATACCAAAAGCAACAAAGACAAATCAAACACGAGGCTAAACTTCAGAAGCTTAAGGAAAAAAATGAAACCAAGTATGTTAAGAAAGAATCTAAGTACAACACCAAGATTCAAGACTTGAAGGATAAAATTTCTACTTTGGAAGCAAAGATTAAGAACGCTAAGGAACAACACGTCAAGGATTTGAAAGAATCTAAAAAGAAACATGAAGAAACTTTGAAATCTGAAGAAGAAAGATTCAAGTCTGGTAAAGAAGCTTTAATCAAGGAACATGAAGAATTAAAGAAAAAGAAGGAAAGAGAAATTGAAGAATTGGTTTCGAAGCAAAAGAAATCTAAATTAGAAATCAAATTACTTGAATCTCAAACAGCTGAACATGAAGCTAAATCCAAATTGCTTAATGGTGACATTGCTGACTTGGAAGCTAGATTAACCGACAAAAAGGCCGCATTGACTGAATTATCCACCAACTACCAAGAACATCAAACCAAACTTGATGAACTTAGCAAGAGACATGAAGCCACTACTGATAAACTTGCTAAAGAAGCCGCAAAGCAAGCTAAATACGATTCTGTCATCAAGGGTGAAAGTCAATTGGGTGAAATTAACGCTGCCAAGGATTCCATTAAATTGTACGAAACTCAATTAGCCACTTTGAAGGAAGAATCTGAAAAGAGAAAAGGTATTTACAAGTCATTGCAAGAAAACCTTGAGGCTCAAAAGAAACACGAGTTCAATTTGACTGAAGCAAGATTGCAAAAAGAAGAAGAAATTGCTAGAGGCCCAAAGAAATCGAAGTCATCTTCTACGGCTGTTGCTGAAACCGCTGGCATTACTTCCACTGTTGCTGCCGACTCAAGTTCTAGTTCTGCTAGTAGTGTGTCATCTGTTGAAACTGCTCCAGTTGCTTCTACCACCTCTGCTGCTGTTCCTGTTCCTGCTCCTGCTCCTAGTAAGCCAGTGAAGGAAGCCAATGTCGCCATTCCAAAATCTACAATCACCGAACCAGAACCACCAAAACTAGCCGGAGAAGAAGACACTTTTGAAGATGTTTTACAAAAATCAGGCGCTGTTGAAATCCCACCAACCGAGCTATCATCTGGTGCAGCAGCAGCTAAAGATCAAGTGACTGCTACTCTGCCAAAAGTTGCCCCAGTGGCTACCTCTACCACTGAAGACAGTAAATTGACTGCTGCTGAACACCAAAAACAAACTAAAGACAGACAAACTGAAGAAGCTGCCAAAAAGACTGAGGTCGTTGAAGTTTCTACTGCTGGTGGAGTTGGTAAAGTGGTTGAAAAGATTGTTGATAAGGATGACGTTGCTGCTACTGGTGCTGCTCAACCTACTGAAAAGAGCTCCACTGATGCTACTGATGCTACTGGTGCTACTGCTGGTGCTACTGGCCAAACAGTGAACAAAATTGTCAATACCACCATTGGAAGTAAAGAACCAGAGACTAAAGAAGTCATTGCCGGTGCCATTGAACCAGTCGCAACTCCTGAACCTGCAGCAACTGAAGCCACCAAAGAGGCTGATAAATCCATTGCTAATAGCGATGTTAATGCTATTGGTGCTAACACTACTGGCGGTATTGGGGCAGTTATTGACAAGATTGTTGATGTTTCTAAAACAACTGCATTGAGTGCTACTGGTGCCGTCACTGGTGCTACTGGAGCCACTACTGAAGCTAAGGCCGCAAACAAGCAGCCAAAAGAAGAACAAGCTGAAGAGGGCGCAAAGAAAACAGAAGTTGTTGAGGAATCCATTGCTGGTGGTGTAGGAAAAGTGACTGACAAGATTGTTGATGTTAATGTTTTATCTTCAGCTCCTATATCAGCTCCTCTGTCTGAACCAGCTTCAGCTCCAATTGCTACTGCCGCTGAACCAACAACCGCTACAACTGCTACTCCTATTGCTACTGATACTACTACTACTGAAACCACCGCTACTGGTTCTGCTTCTAGTACCCCGGTGTCTGCTGCTCCAGCAGCCACTTCTTCCAGCAAGAAAAACAAAAAGAAGAAGAACAAGAAGAAGAAGAAGAATTGAGTTCAAATCTGACGTTGTAGGTGATGGCGATGATATTTTTGTATTTTAAATTAAATAATGATTTTTTTGTTTGCCTTTGTTTTTTTTTGTTTTTGTTTTCTTCTTTTTTGATTTTTAATATCTTTTATAATCTATATATTTTATTTTATTCAATTTTTACTCTACTTATATTCTTTTATTATTGTTGCGTTGTATGAGAAAAAGTATTTTTTATTTTGTTTGTTGTGTTTACTAAATTGTTTGTATACTGAGTTTGCTGGAATTATTGTCTATTTATTGAATCATTGTTTTCTAAACTATTAAGTGAAAGATTAAATTATGACTGTTTTGATACCATAGTTCCAACACAAAGGCACAGTGTAGTAGCGTATGAAGAAAAAAGTATAGAGTAGCTGCTTGTTGACGAGTAGGTCAATGTGAATTAAAGTCTAAATGCATCGAAAACTAATGCGAACGAGGGGCACGATGGCGAGGTTTTCATAAGTGAGCGTAAGCATGAGTACTAAAATTGTTTGTTTATGGTTACAGACAAAATAATTCACACTGAACTAGAGGCTTTTACACAGACCGCATAGACCGCGATTTTCGCTCTTATTGAAGTAGAAAAAACCCAAAATATACATTTCACTAATACGATAGAATATAAATACACCAAGAAACAAAATAGAAAAAAAAAGTATAGATAGGAGCACCATGACCACAAAAACTAGTAAAAAATTCAATTATTTTTAAGAGCAAAAGTTGATTGTAGAAAACATGCAGGTTATATTTAGCAACAATATTTTAATCAGTCCCATACTTCATCCGGAATTCTGTGATTAGCCATGATACAATGAACCGCCATCTTTTCATGATAAAACAAATTTGTCAATAATTTCGGAGTGATCAAAAAGTATTGAGAAAAAGCACCATTTTCGTCACTTTGACAAGCACTTTCCACCATATATTTGTGAACAATACTTTCATTTTTAGGGTCCATACCTTGATTAATCTCATCTACTACTCTGAATGGTGAATTTGTTAAACCCTGCAATGATAACATGAAGAAAATTGTAGATACTGCTCTTTCACCACCGGATTGAATAAATGGATCCAATACTCTTAAGTCGGATTCATCTCTGAATTTAACCAACAATTCGAGTCGCCAATCTTTCAAGCCGCCATTTTTGTTCAAACGGACTTCGCCAGCACTAGCAACCGCAACGAATTTTTTGGAAAAATTGTAAGAGATGGCGCTGACTAAAGCGTCAAGTTTTTCTTCCCATGGTCCTTTAATGCTGTTCATTTGACTCATTTTGTCTTTAAGTTGACCTTCTAGTTCAGGAAGTGTTTGGTTGAGTTCGGTAATATGAGATTCAATTGTTTCTAATTTTTCAATGGAAGAACTAGAAGCATCATCAACGGATCTGATCTCCGATTTGATTCTTTCAATTCTAGCACGAAGGTCCATTTCTGTTAGCGTTTGTTCAGCTTGGTATCTAGCTGCCAACTCACCAAGTTTTTCTCTCAATTGGTCAGAATATTGGCTGGTGACTTCTTTCAAGCGGCGAATTTCATCAGATCTTTTAACTTCATTATACTTCCTCGAAGCCTCAAGAACTTCTTGTTTGAATCTTTCTTTGAAACTGTCGAGTTTGGAGGTCAATTTTTCAATTGCTGCCTTTTGGTTAATAAGTTCAAATTTTTCAAATTCAAGTTGTGCAATTTGGTAACTAATCTTGTTTATTTCAACAACCGGGTCTATCAAGTCATTAATAGCTTGCAATCTCTTTTCAATCAAAGTAGTCAATTTTTTCTCAATTTTAGCAACATTACCGCTGACGTCTCTTTCAGCTTCAGATCTCAATGTCAGTACACTATCTTCTTTTCTTTGAATTCTGCTCTTCAAAGTCATATACTTGGATTTAAGCTGATTTAACCTTGAATGACTAGAATTGTACAAATCGTAATCTGCATTGAATTTATCAATTTGTGCAGATATTTCCACAATTTGATCCTTGATGGGTTCTAGTTCAGCCTTTTGTTCTTCATATTGTTGCTTGTATTCTTTAAGGTCTTTTACGGCACCCTCGTTCACATTCAGAGTATCGAAGATTCTGTTTTTGCCCTGTCTAATCATACTGGTACTAAGAATACTTTGTTTGGAACCATAATCGGACTTGCTTAAATTATAAACCAAATCAGCTCCCGCAAATTTGGTAAAATAAGCCTTCCCGTGTGTAGGACTAGGCGCAGTGATTTTTTGCAACTGTTGAGGGGTCAAATCATTTAAAGAGACAGGAATATCATGCATAATATTTTCATAAAGCATTTTCACTACAGCTCTTGGCCCTTGAACAAAATCAACTAAGTACCCATCAAATCCAAACTTTTCTTGAACTTCTTCTTGGTTAAACTTTCTTTCAGAGTCTCTTTTACCTGGGTATCTAAAAGCGACATTTAAATCGCTGAAATAGTTATTCACAGCATATTCGTAATCCTCTTTAGATTTAGCAGTGAATGCAAGTCTGGTGTTTTGGTCCATAAAAAATTCCAAATACTTGGCATATCTAGGATCAGTAACACTAACAGACAAAATTGGTGGCTCAAAAACTCTGCCCTTGAGCTCGGGGGTATTTCTAAGTCTGAGCACAGCTTCTTTGGTTTCCGCATACTGTCTGTTTCTGTTTGTATCAAGTATACCAATTCTATCATTAGATTCAATTCTGCGAGACAAGTTGGTAATTTGCTGTCTGGTTCGATTGAGCCTTTCAGTAATTGATCTTTCGGAATCTTTGAGTTCACGTAATTGTGGGTTTAGCTCATTACGCGATTGTCGCACCGCAGCTCTTTTCTCTGCATATTCATGAATTTCTCCGTCGTCTGGCAACTCTGTTTTTTCCAATTCTTCCTTATGCTTCCTAATATCTTCTAACAAATCCATCAATTCTTGATGCTTTCTCAAAGATCTGTTTTCCAATTTACGCTTCTCAGTTTCAGCAGCCTCAATTTGCTTATCAATTTCTAGCTTGGTATAGGTCAGTTGTTCCATTTCCCTTTTGATAGATTTAACTGAATCCTTAATATGCCTGATTTGTTCTTCTTTATCTTCAATTTGTTCTTGTATCTCATTGATTTGAACATCTAAAGGATTAGAATTTCTGCAAAAGGTTTGATATCGTTGTTGCAAATTGTCTCTTCTCTCTTTGAATGCGGCAGCTTTCTTTTTACGATCTTGAACAATAGCATATGGAAGTAACTTTTCATGGTACATCAATTCGTCTTTCTTCTCTTTGAATCTGAGATACTTGTCAGCTTCCTCTTTCAATCTATCACGACTACTCACTAACCCCTTTAAGTTAACGTCTAGTCGCTGCAATTCTTTTTCAATCTCCTGACGCGAATCATCCAATTCAATCAACTTCTCATGCAGCTCTAGTAACTCCCCAAACCCAGCAGCTCTTTCTGTTTCCAACAAAAGTGCTTCAGGTTTCAAAGCAGCAAAAGAAGAAACTTTATCTTGAGGTAAAAAGCAGCAAAGATTATTAAGTTGAATGTTTAAATGTTCCAAAAGCTTCTTAATTGACTTTTCATCTTTTTTGGACCCATCAATGTACCATTCCGACTTTTCCTTGCTTTTATTTTTTGAGCTACGGGTCATTTCCCTCTTAATAGTAACCGTTTTCTTATCATCACGAGACCATTTCAATACAGTTTCAATAATGCAATGATCTTTGCCTTCTTTAATAAAATCAGCTGCGTACTTTTGTCTCCCTAAAAGTTCAGGTTTGCCGCCCAACCCCAAGCAAATAGCACAAACGAATGTAGATTTACCAGTACCATTAGGGCCAATTATCATGTTTAGAGTAGGAGATAAATGAAAACTGGTTTTAGAATAAGTGACAAAATTTTTCACTTTGATTTTAACAATATTGCCATCGTTGTACTCTTTCAAATCAATGTCATCTGAACCAGTTGCAACTTTTCTTCTTTTCGCATCCCGTACATCTGGCATGGTTTCAGAGATATTGCTGAGACGTTTCAGTTGAGCTCCAAAATTTTGAGCATCCAACACTGCAGCCATGATTAGTGATTGAATTTATCAATGTAAATTACCACGACTAAACGAAGGGAGTGGCCTGTCTGTTATATTTAGTTTGTATTTAAAAAAGTCCGGACGCGACTTTACTTTTTCTTTTTGATCCTAGCGCGCACCAAAGATGCAGCCATGTGATCGAATTAGGTGATAAGTTTACTACGGTATATTGCACTTATATATTTGCACTTATTCTTTACTTTTGTCGTTGCCTTATTGTAACAAATGTGTCAGGCAGAACTGTTCTTATAAATTATAGTATCAATTTGAGGTTTTACACCACAAGGTTACGTAAAATAAAGTAAATATTTTACTAAAATATAATACACTATGAATTTACAAATTATTGTCATTATTACTAAATCAATCAATCAGTATTGGTCTTCCATCTTAACATCCACCGTAGACTTTTCCCCATCATTACCATTTGCTTTCAGTATCTTTTTTTTCAGTATCTTTTTGTGGAGTTGCTGGATTACTATTTCTAGAAGAATTGCCAGCACCTGACGGAACAGGAGATTCTGCTTTCACTGAAGTGCTGGAAGCAGCATTGGAGGTCGAAGGTCTTGCTTTGTTATATTTTTTCTTCTCTCTAGCATTTTCAACTTCACTTAGTTGATATCGTAAATTCTCTGCCATTTTTTCGTCATGAATACCGTCCACAGAGTACCATAAGTAATAAGATGGATGCTTGATCCCATGTTTGATAATAAGTTCCATTTTTCTGTAAACAGTTTCCTGGTTTGCAAAACTATTAGCAATCAATGGAATAAACCGCTTAGGAACATCATTGAGCATTAAGGTAGTGGCCATGTACTCAATCTTATCCTTTTTGCCTTCTTTTTCAGCTTCTGGCATAGTTTCTTCTTCGTTTTCTTCTTCAGAAAGGTCACTTTCAGAATCCTCAGACTCTTGCTTGACTTGATTTTCTTCCAAAGAAGCAAGTCTTCTACTTTTTCTTGGAACAAATTTCCGTTTAGACTTTCTTTTGGATCCTTTTTTGGGTTTGTGATCCCCAGATTTTACCTTCGCATTGGCATTGGTGTTGTCTTTTTCGTTTGTTTGCTCAGAGTTTTCTACTTTGCCTGTCTCAACGGGGCTTTCTTGGAATTCTTTCATTTCGGTATCCTCATCAACTTGAGAATCCTTGTTTTGGACATCTTTATCATCTGTAGCTTTTTGTGCGTCACTATTTTGTGAATTCGCTAATGATAAGTCACGTTCTTCTGTTTTAGACTGTGTTTTTTCAGTGCCTTGTTCAGCATGAGAACCATTGGCTTCATTGGTAGATTTGGCTTCAGCATCCAAGTTTGACTCTACTTTGCCATTTTCACCATCCTCTTTCTTTGATTCTTCTTTTTGTTCTTCCTCATCCGCTTCCACCTTCTGTTCACTTTGTTTTACTTCTTTTTCCTTCTCTTTTTCGTTCTTTTCGTTCTGCTCTTTTTCGTTCTTTTCGTTCTGCTCTTTTTCTTCTTTTTCGTTCTGCTCTTTCTCTTCTTTCTCTTTCTTTGCTTTCTTAAACTTCTCTTCTTCAACTTTCCACAACTCACCAAACAAGTCATGCGATTTTTGATTATTTAGCATAATGTAAGAAATTAAAAGCTTGTTATCGTCCAAAGCTTCAACTATGGAATCTTTAGGTAACCTATATCTTTCAGTTGGAGTTTCACTGAACTCAAATACCAAATCTGCATCTTTCAAATATCGTTCCTGAAAAGCAGTAAGTTTCTGTTCCTTAATTTTCTCAGCTTTCACTTTGACTTCTTTCAATACTTTCGGCTTTGATTCCTTTTTCACCGCTTTGGCACTATCTTCCTTCTTCTCCTTTTTTGGCTTTGGCTCCTTTGTCTTCTTCACTCTAGGTGGTTTTGCAGATGCGGGTTGCTTATTATTATTATTATTATTATTATTATTATTATTATTATTATTGTTTATATTATTATTCAAGCTATTGCTAGTGCCATTTGGCTGCAAGTTATTTGGTGCCATTGAAAATCCTGGCTTTGGTGGAGCCTTATATGGGGCCGATGCGTTATAATGATACATGGAACCGGGACCATTACTGCCCAATATTCCAGCGCCTGGAGTAACCCAAGGAGCAAAATTCTTCTTTCTTTGTAATTCCTCTTGTTCTAACTGCTTGAAAAATATCTTAGGGTCATCAATACCCCTTCTACCCATTTCTCTTGCCTTTTTGATATATCCTTGAAATTCATGAATTTGCAGAGGTGACGACCTTCCAGAAGCAACTATTTTCATTAATGTGTCTAAATGTGGGTCTATTCGAGCAATGGAGTTCAAATTTCGAATCATTATTGTGTTTTCGGGGCTTTGCATTATGTCGTTTGTTTTTGGCTTCGGTGGTGCTGGTGGTGGGGCAGTACTATTTACAGGGGAAGCAACAGAGGTAGAAGCAGATGGTGCTGGTGCGGAAGTCGGAACTTGTGGCTTCTGTGATGTGTTAGAAGCATGGGAAAGAGTAGGTACGGCCGTAGGAGCGTCTGCCGTTATTGGAGCAGTAGCTGGTGCCGAAGTTAGGGTAGGAGTCGAAGCAGGAGCAACGGGATTTGCAGCAATAGGAGCAGGAGAAGCAACAACTGGAGAAATGGTGTTTTTTGCATTTCGCGTGTGTGTGTTATTGTTGGCAACCGGTACACTAGGCGCTGGAGAAATATTCAGCACTGAAGGCTGTGGCTGCAGATCCGGGCGAGGAGGAGCAACGGGTACTGATGCAACTGATTTATTGGCAGGTGATGCTGATTTGGAGGCAAATTGATTAGTTAGAGATACCTGTGGCAGGCTGTCCAAAACTGGCGTGGTTCCCTTTGATACTGCATCAGAGGAAGTAGGGCTTGATACTGTAGAAGGAAGCGTAGTTCCAATAGTGCTCGTTGGAATCAATTTTATCTTGGACACATCTGGAATCTTTTTTTTGTTTAAATCATGTAGCACCGAATCCCTTGGAACACTCGGATGAACTCCGCTACTTCTTCGTGTAGCATCATCATTGACATCACTTTCATTTGTTGACTCTAACTTCTTGCCAATCTGTGATGCATTAGTTTTTTGTGAAGCTTGTGGATTTGTTGACAGAAATGTGATATTTGAACCAATTGGAGCCGTTTGTTGTTGAGTAGCTGGCGAACTTCGTATGCTACCATCAGTGCTATTAGGTACATTGCTGGCACCAACCAGTGGCACTTTTGTACTTATATTCACATTTGATGGAACAGAAGCAGCAAGTGGAGATACTTGAGATTTGCTAGCTGTTTGTTGGTTTGCTGAGATAGACTGTGTAGGAATGGTTTTGTTTTGGATCGCGTCTGCAGACTTTTGAGAAGTTGATTCAATAGCTGCTCCTACCTGAGGAGCAGAAACTGGCGGTTTATTTGCAACAATGGGTTGAGAGAGCTCACCTTGTCGTGGTGTCGTCGCATGCATGTTTTTATTGCTTGTGCTATCTTTATTCATAGTAGATGGCTCGCTAACTTTGGAGTTTGGGTCTGTAACAGACTTTTGTGAATTTGAAGGGTTCGTAGTAGCATTATCCTTATTTGAATTCAAGGTAGCGCCACTACTATTGTTTTCATTGTTAGAGTCGTTCTTATTTTCCGAATTAACACTGGCTTCCTTTTTTACCGTTAAAGTTTCTTTCTTTTCTTCTTTCAATTTTTTCAATTCCTGTTTTTTCTTCATTTCCTCCTCTCTTGCAATTCTTCTTTGCTTCTTCATTTCTTTCTTTTTCTGCACCAGTAGCTCATGTTCTTTTTCTACATCATCATTCTTCAAAATGAACAACCTAACTTCAAAAGAGTGTGGCCCACCAATGAGAATACAATCGCAAAGTTTATTCATCCTGTCTCTGATATTTAACTTTTTGTTATTATCCCCATCATCAGCAACATTCTTGAGCCGATCGGTATGTTTTGACCAATATAAATCAAACATATTGGTAAGCCAATATTGCCTTGAGATTTTTAGCGTAGTATACAAAACTGCTGTGTCTTTGATTGATAATGGATTTTTTATCTTGGAGTAGATTGGCCGTGATGTTGACACTGGCACATTGTCGGCTACTTTAAAAGGTCTCTTCACAACCTTCTGTACTTCTTCACCCTGCTGATTTTGTTCTTGCTGATGAGCTTCCTCCGCTTTCATTTCTGGAGTATTCTCTTTCTTTTTCAGGTCTTGATGCTTTGTGCTTCTGCTTCTCGAGGAAATGCTTCTGGAGTTACGTGCCGCTCCAGCAGCCGCGCTTCCTCCGCTCGCGTTTCCATTAGATTCTCCATTAACAGAGGCATCTTTTGACTTAGAATCTGCATTAGAAACATGATCATTGTTATTAGCTTGAGACCCCTGTGAGCTAGCACTTCTTCTGGAGGAGCGATTGGGTCTGGCGCTGCTGGCATTGGTAGCGCTGCTGTTGCTGGTAGCCGCGGTTTTGAGGCCCCTGCTTTGCTCCTGCTTTACCGCGGCGGAGCGTCTCCGAGGCGCCATTATCCAGTAGTGTAAGTAGCTTTTGATGCTGTCGCTTTCAGTGGCAATGCAGTGACTAGCAAAGGCACACAAAGAAGAATTGGTGTTTTTTGAGGTTGTAAGATGAATCAGCTACAAAAAAAACAAATTGGATGGATGGAAGCAGTAGGCGGAGGTGGCTGGAGTAGGGTCGAATCGCGGTGTAAAGAGGCGTAAACCGCTGCTTTTTACAATTTTCGCTTTCAATTTAATTTTTTTTTCCTGCTTTTTCTTCTTTTCAAAGTGTAGAGAAAAAGCAGGGCTTTATAACCATAGTAGTAAAATTATTCCATAATAAAATCCAACGAGAAGGTATATATACCATCAAGTTAGTTATATAACAATTTAGGGTAACCCTCCTAAGGCTGTTTGTTTACGTTTTGTTTGTTTGTATTTTCCTCGATATTGTTTACACGATCTCCAGTGAGGTTTTGTATCTCGCTTTATTGTTACTATTAGTGTAAAGATTATTACTGTTATTCACAGTATTATTTGGGACAGGCGCTACCAGATACCCAGGTTATGGCTTGCTATTAAACAAAGATATCGCCATGGACGCATCCCACTTTTACCACACAGTTACATCCAGTCACGAATCTAACCTGGCGAAGCAGCACATCATTCTCGCCTTCAAGAACTTCATCAAGAAAAACATTGTCCAGTCCCCCAATGACGCCATTTTATTCCTCAAGGCTTTAATTTACGTGTTTAACGAGCTGGACTCGTCAAGCGCTAGCACTGCCAGCTCCAATAACAGTTCCAACAGCAGTAGCAACTCTCTCCAGTCATTGTCGATAGCCTCCATAGCACATTTGGTCAAGAGAATATCATGCCAGAGTGAAAACAACAATGCTATGGCTCTTTCCACATACCAAATCATTTTTCCGTTCTTGATAACCCACCTCAATCATCCAAAAAGTGTTTATAGAACTTTAGCTAAAAATTGTATAGTGGATCTTTGGCTAGCAGTGCCTTTAAAGATTGAATCAGCGGTACGAGACTTCCTCCTCGAGAATCTCAACAATATCAAGAATATTTTCATTGTCAATGAAGTGCTAAAAATCATTATTGTGTTCCATGATAATAATCCCAACACAAATTTGTCACAATATTTAGTGTCATTGACCAAACTATACCAATTTTCCTCATTCTCTCGATCATCCATTAATGTGTCAATAAATGATCTCTCCAAAGAGTTGCTTCAAATAGCCATTCTGCAGCATACCACAAACAAAACCCAATTCTTGGAAGTTGCCAATAGCTGTGGAGTAAACAAAACTTTGATAAGCAGCGTTATTTTTAGCAAATTGGATCATAACAGCAAAAAATCAAGTGGTGATGTTTTGCAAACGTTTGATAGACAGCCCACTCAATCTCAACCACCATTGTCATTTCCACAAACGCAGATAGATGCGGACTACTTTAAAAATGATCCAACTATTGAAACGCATGTCTCTACCATGCCCACCTATTCAGTTGACACCCAAAAAGAACTCAGCTCGATTGTTAATGGACTAACTCTATATAAGTTGGAAAAGTTGAGCCCTCTTGAGTTTAGTAGTCTTTCGTCATTATTCAATGCTACAGTGTCTTTTGAAAAAGATTTTGAGGGCAGGGAAACTGAGTTCAACTGGTCAAAGAGAGAAAATCATGTCACTAAACTTCGCAGAATGATCCGCTCCGAATTACTCACTCAGTCAACTGAAAACCAAAAAGAGTTTTTGAGCTATATTAAAGACAATTTGATTGATGGGATCCTCAAATCCTTAAACTCGTTGCGAACCACTTTATCAACAAGCGGGTGTAAAATAATCAAAGAATTGTTTCAGATTTTTGATATAAGTAGCTTCGATGGCCAAGTTTTGGAGCTTCTTTTCAAGAACGTTATTAAGTTGTCAATAACAACAAAAAAGATTAATACTAGTAACTCACATGCTGTAGTATGCTGTATACTAGATAAAGTGTTTGGCTCCAAAGTTTTCAATTTCAGAATACTTAACCTCATTTATGATTATTCCAACGATAAAAATATTTCTCCTAGGATCTTTAGTGCAAGTTGGGTATCAGTGATACTTTTAAAACACCATAATGACTTGCAAAATTTCCATGATCAGAACAGTTTCTCCTCTAGTGGCGAAAACAGTGCATTAAAAATAATAGAGAAGATTATAGACCAAAGACTCGGTGATTCGAGCCCTTTAGTGCGTGAACAAATCAGAAAAACATTCTGGCTATTTTATAAATTATATCCAAAAGATGCAAGAATCATGTATGACAAATGGCCAACAACAGTAACTAAATTATTGGACAAGTCAAAACCAAATGATGTTAATCTTATTACTTACGATCAGGCCCCAAATCTCCGCCGTGCTGGTAGTCTTAACCGCGCGAGATCAAACTCTGCAGCATCTCAACGATCCTCCAAAATAAGATCCAAAAATCATAGCTATGGCGCGTTACAGACAGACAATATCAATGCGAGCCTTTTTCGTTCAAAATCAGTCATAAAGTCAAGATCTGTCTCTGATCTGTCGAAAATGCCCGGACCAGGGTCTGCTGAGGCACCAGCAGGTCCCACAGCTATTATTTCCTCATCAAGAGATAATGAACTTAACAACGAAACGAGGAAGTTGGGAAGTAACGAGTTTGGCAGAATTAATCCAGGGATTGGCAAACCAATAAGAATTAGTCGTAAACCATCAGCACAACAAGCATCTATAGAAAACACCTCAACTAACGCATTCAATTCAGATTTACGCTTTCAGATTAAATCTCATTCTTCGTTGGGTACTCGTTATGGCAAACATAGCGCTTCTGGTAGCTCGTTTTTGTCAAATAACCATGAGAATCATCAGCACAGTCACGATCAAGATACTTTTTACAGCGCCAAGGAGTATGACAACCTGATTAGAGACAACTCAAACAGATTTGTTGCTGGTGAACCAAAATTTGAAAGTACACCTATTTTGCATTCTCTGCCAAACGAGATCAATGAAGAAATTAACGGTAATAGTAGTTCAAAGGAAGATACTGATTCTGAAATTAACAATAGCATGGCCAGCAAACTTGTTATCAGCGAGCAAAAAAATGTTTTTAATGAAGAAGACGACAACATCAAGCAAACACATTCAGGTAAAATCCTAGAGAAAGCTGTTAATGGCGAGGAAGATGTTGAAATGGAAGAAGAACAGCAAGAAAAACAAGTTTTGAAATTACTTGAGAAAAATGAAAGTATGATTGAAAAAGTATCGAGAATGCTAAAATCAGTAAAAACTGCTGAGCAGATGGAAGGCGTCAAATTATTCATTGAGTTGGTGAGCTCCAACATTCAACTTTCAATGTCTGATTATGATTTGCTCTCATCAGCTTTGTCAAAACTATGTCAAGATAATGTGGTATGTCTATTTGATTTAGTGGATATTTCTCTACTACCAAAATTTGTTGATATTTTCTCTTTATCAGACTTCTTGGTTGTTTTATGCTATTATCAGCAGCATTATGATGATACGGAAAGTAAAGTTCAAACAACAGTTGAGACGCTTGTCGAATTGGTAACTTACGATGAGGTGGTAAGTAACCTTCTTGCAACAATAAGCAAACGACAAGATAAAGTTGTTTCAAAATATGGTCTTTCAATTTTGCAATACCTTATTTCTGATCACAAAGCTGATAAAGCTGCCTCTAACAAGTATGCCATAATCAATAATGTCATCTTGAATTTAATTTTAATTTGGCAAAGCTCTACTGATCTAGTTGAAATCAAAGGTTTGGTTCAACAAAACTTGATTCATCTTGACAGAGGTTACAGCAAGTTAATGGAAAGATTCTTCAATGAAAATTTTGATAATGAAACCGACAAAAGTACCAACGTGCTTGTGAAGATTAACAGACAAGAATTTGCGAAGATTATCGGGAAACAATTGCCAGAACCAATACAGCAAGAGGTTTTGGAACAAGTGCCAGAACAACAGCTTGAACAAAAAGGAAAAGAACACAAAAAGGGAAAACATCAATCAGAGCATGGAAATGCAAAGGAGCAATCAGAGCATGGAAATGCAAAGGAGCAATCACCAGAACCAATAATGATTGAAGGAGATATCGCAGTTACACCAACAAAACTTACAAAGCCAACTATCTCAACTAACATCGCCACTCACAATAAACCGACTCAAACACAGGTAAAAAGTTTGACATCCAACTGGGATGTGACTTTGTCGGGAGAAGGGGACACCACTATTGGGCCGTCAATTGGGCCAACGGGAAACCCTTTTCCATCCGGATCCATCATTGCCAATAGAGGTATGAGCATGGGAATAGGTACGTCTAACCTACCAAGACCACCAACGCTACTCAATTCAGGATCAAGAGTAGAGCCGCGTTTGCAAAAACCAAATTTACAGGTATCGCCAATCAAAGAAGAGGATTACGGAATTAGTCCCGTGAAGATAAGCGATTTGAAAAAAGGCCTGTTTATGGAAAAAGCTGAAAACAGCAATGATGATGATGATGATGGTGATGCAAAAATGACTGAAGAGAATAAAGAACCTAAATTTGTAGATAAAGACAGTGACTCGGACTCTGATAGTTTGGGCGAAATGACAAGAATTATTCCATATTTCAAGCCTAAATCAAAAGGTTTTGATGAGATATCATACCAAGAACTACGAGCAAATAATAAAAATAAAGAAAAACGTAACAATAAGAGTACAATTACAAAAAAAACTATAGTAAAAGAGGATACACCGGTAAACAAGAAAGAAGCTGCAAAAATTGCTAATCTTATTGAGCAAGCCGATCCTTTGAAACTGATGAACAAAAGCTCCAAAAAGATTTTCATTTACCAGGATACCAATACTTTAAGTGACATTTACAACCAGCTTATCGAAAAACAAATTAAAAAGTATACATTAATGAACTATAAGCAATACGGAGACAATTCTCAAACTTTTTCGCAAACAGAAGAACTTGAGGATAATTTTTTCAAAATTACGGTTAGCAATCTAAAAACCCACTTGAGTAATCTTAGCGGCGGAGGCTTGAAATTGAAAGATTTTAGCATGTTGATCTTCGTGGTCAATAAAGTTGCTACCGACTTGAGTCAAAATAAGCACAGTAAATTTGAAGATTGGTTGCTTAAGAACAGAGGGTTTGACGAAATTTTTAATTCAGTATTATATTACGTGAACACTCAATCTATTACTGTTACTGGCAACGATTCAAATGTTATTGAAATACTATTATTATTGAAACTGTTGATGCACTTATCTAAAGAAAGTGGTGCTAATTTATTCAATATCAATAAAATCAACAAGTATTGGGTAATGAGTGACAAAATCATTCAAGGACTTAAAACTAGCACTGATATTCATGTCAATGAGAAAGCCATTCTGCTATTAGAAGAAATGCCAAATTGTATTGCATTTGAAGAGCAAAGTTGCATGCCTTTGTTGGTAAACATTATCAAATCCCTCACTAATACTAGAACCGGATCAGCAGCATCAATGGCAGAAAACGCAACAATAATCAAGTATTACTTAAAAAGTTTATCAAAAGTATTAATCAACTTGGGAAATTATGTGAATGGTAATATAGATCATGAAGTGTTGAGTTTGATTGAGTCCAACATTTTCAAGTATTTGCAATCTGAAGATGGTGAAGTTAGAAGAGAAGTAATTTTGATTTATTCAATGATTTACAAGATTGAAAAGTTGGCTGCAAGTAGTAGTGCTAACGATGCTAGTGATGAAAAAAATAAGAAGATTTTGAAACGGTATGGATCATTGGAAAAATCTCAGCAGAGGCTCATTAGTCATTATAGTGAATTTGTATAAATTGGCATTTAGTTATTATGCAAAATAAAAATGCATTTGTTCTCTACTTTATAAGTTTGTAAACTACAGTTGTACATATAAACAAAAACAAAAGATAAGTTGAGGTGATAGTAAATATGTACAATGTGAACAGAAGAACAGTGAGAAGATGAAAATAGAGAATGAAAATGAATGAAAAAATTTTTTGAAAAAAAGGAGATTTTGAAACAAAACTAAAAAGTTTATTCAAGGCGAAGTCAATCAAAAACGCAAAAAGTGGAAAAGAAAAAGTGAAACAATATATTATTTAATACAGAAGAAAAACCAACCTTTTTTTTTCATATAGGTGAAGGCAGAAGGTGACGTGGCTAGCAGACGGGCGACTTCAGGCGTAGTTTGCCAAATTTACTCGACCTAATCATTGATTTTGATTAACTTACTTAGTTTTTCGAAATTTTTTTTTTTTT
>JXWR01000771.1_pt1 | contig 19985 bp, 6 predicted proteins | sample 315541 | NCBI WGS metagenome assembly JXWR01 (sample SAMN03273951, study PRJNA271842) | soil metagenome | isolation source: rice field ambient CO2 | place: India: CRRI Experimental farm Cuttack,Odisha-753006 | collected 2013-12-17
GTAGTTCGAAGCCAGGGGTACGTATGTCTAAGTTTATTAAAAAAACATTTTTTTTTTTGAATTATGGAACTCTATGTTACTTTTTCATCACGTTTTATTGTGTTTTTATTGCTAATGATAATTTAGTCACCAAGAATGGGCCCATCAAGAACAGGACTGGATAGTTGTTTTGTCTTGAATTCTCTGCCGGTAGAATAGCTAACTGCGACATCACGGGTCCAAACAATGGGGATCTTCTGGTTTTAAATAAGTCAAGCTGATTCGAATTTTTCGAAAATATATGCAGCGGTTGTCTAATAGAGAAGACGGGATGGGCGTTTCCTATAGGGAATAGTTACACATCTATAGGATTAACTGAAGTTACTAGAATACCGTAACATAAGACAATTTTGTGGTGGCTGTATCGATCCAAATCTATCAAAGGCCGATCTACGCATGGTGGAATTTTGAATCGTCGAGCAGCTGCTGCAGTGGGTGTCGATCGATCCTCACGGCCTCACTAACTAAGCCTCGAATTATTATACGTCAGGGAAATCCTTCAGTCGGAGGACTCTGAATATCGAAAGTCCAATCTTGGGCACCGTTTGACGCTTGCCCAATATTTAACATTAATATTAACACGCTAAGCCACCATTCCGATCTCAACAGAAGCACTGAATTTTACGAGTCTCAACATGTAAAGGAAATTTGTTTTGAACTGTAAGGTAGCGAAGTCCCAAGGGGATTTTTATTTTTATTTTTGTTTTTATTTTTAGTTTTGTCATTGTTTGGAATCTTCTATGCTATGCTATACCGCACTTCTCGACTGTTATAAGATATTATTCACCACAGTCCACCTTCAGTTGTTACGACCACTTCGTACTAGCTGGCCCGGCTACTTTACTAGCTTGTCTGACCAACAGGCTAAGCGATACTGGCTAGCCGTGCGTGTAGCTACATCGATCCTCAGCAGTGGATGAGCATTGGAATTCTGGCACTGGCACTGACAATTTAGATTTTTTTACGGCTAGTCATTAGAGTTTTACTCAAGGTTGCGTATTTGATTGTGGAAAGAATATTGAAATAGCTGCAACTGCAGTTTTGGGCAAAAGGTTTTATTTTTATTTATGTTTTGCTCCTTCAGTTTCCTTTTAACCCGCGTAGCTGTGCTCTGCCGTACGGTACGTGGGCGCGCGTTTTTTGGGTGCCTTACGCAGCAGCAACTTTTGGTCTCAAGACCATTGCAATCTTGCTAAGTCGTCTGCCTGGGTTACTACAACAAGCAAAATCTAAACAGAGTTTCCACAGCCCTTTGAATTGAATTTGAATTTGAATTTGAAGGGATGTGTTTGAGAATTTTTTTTTAACACTGGTGCTGCTTAAGCTTTGGTTTGTGGTAGTATACTGGCATACGTATGCATACTATAGTGTAACACACATGTACCAACTGGGCATTCTGTACTGAAATTGAAACTTTCAGTTTAATGTAAACAGGTAATCTCACGACAGACAAGTTGGTATATTGGTGTACGATGCTGACAAGCTCCAGCTGACTGTAAAAAGGGCAAGAGCGAACTTTTTTTTCACTGTACACGCGGGAGTTTATGAACGAAATTGAAAAAAGTAGAATACAAAGGAACGCAGCGGGTAATCTTTGAATGAGCTAATATATATATATATATATAACCACAGGTTGTCAAGTCAGCAGTTAAAAATAGCATTCCTGACTGCTAAAATTAGCCTCTCCTGCTCGGAACTTTGTAGAACATTAAAAATATTACGGTTCACAGCTGATTTGGAAAAGTATTGTGTAGCTACCCCAAGACATTCTATGTGATATATTCACTTTTCAAAGAGACATGTCTCTTTAATCAAGAAGCGTAAAATACACGGATCACTCCGTGGCTATAGACTATGGCTGCAATGTGATTAATTTTTTTTTTTTTTTTGTTTTGAAAGAAAAAAAAATTCCCAGAGAATGTCGCCCAGCTAGCCAGCTTCCTCAAACAATAGGCAATTAGCGTACTGAACTAGGCCCGGAATCCTCGTGAAACGTCCATCGATGCGTAGCCAGTAACCTAATTATGGATCCGCTGTGCAGTACAACGTCGCGGCCACAACATTTCGAATTTTATTATGCAAATTTCCATCAAAAATATATAAACCTCAATGTTTCCTTAAAATATTATGAAGGAAATAATCAGAGAATGCTTTTTTTTTCTTTCGACTTGGCTCAACCACAGGTTTACAAATTCCGATCGCATATTACTAAATAATAATACTACACTACATCAAAGAACAATGAGTACCAATCAGGTCTTTTACAGCATTCCATCTACTGCTGCTTCTTCTCACTTCAGCCTCAACGAGCACCAATTTCAAACTTCAGACAATGAGCTTTTAGGAAATTGTGGCTGTTCGAGCAGCAGCAGTATTGATAGTAATCATCACCTTGCCAATGCTCAGGAAATTTTCTTGTTGCCTAGCGTTATTGATGGTTCATTATTGAGAAAGTCCAAGACCATTTATGCTTTTGATTGAGAATCTCACACCCTCAAACATTTTGATCCACTTCTACAATTTTGCAAGAACAGTCTACCACGCATAAGTTCTCGGCCATATGCAAATTCGCGCTAGGTCAAGCTTAGTATTAGCTATTTTCAACTCCGGATGATTGATTTGCCAATCGGCGTGCGATTTACTATAGTTATTTGGCCTTGACCTCGACTAACTGATCATCTTCACTTACGCGCATCGCTCAAGACATCAGATGGAACCAGAAATAAAACAAACAAACAAAAAAAAAAAATCAAAGATTTTCTTATTCTCTCCTTAGATTGATCGTTGCTAAAGACAATTGTCTTTCGGAAAGATGCGGCCAGTGCATTAACAATCGGCAGAACAATAAGTATTGAGTCGCTTGCTATTGTTTCAATAGCCCATGAGCAAAAGGCAAATATTGTGAAGGGAGGAGGGTCCAGAGCGACGTGCTGCGTTCTGTACGTTTTTGGCAACGTCATAGACATATGGACAACAAGAATTATCTTCTGCCGGTGTTGGCTGTTACCGAACATCCGAATTCCTCGTTGCATTTATCACACACACGCTGGCAGTTTGGCAGTTGGGCAGTTTGGCAAATGTTAGAGTCATGGGACGAAGAATTAGAAAATAAATGGATGAGTGGATGGTTTCTTACTTAATCCAAAACCGGCTTCTTCTCCTTGGCTCGTGAATTGACAAAGACGAATTAAGAAATCCATAGTGGGGGTTTTACTCATGAATGTGTGAGTGAATAAATGGCTCTTGTGACAAGCAAAAAAGAAAAACCAAGCTAAGAAGCTCGCTAATTAGTTAATTAGTTGATTAGTTGATTATTTGACTACTGTGGCTGACCCTAAATACTGACCACAATTTTGTGGTGCCAAATTTTTTATTTTTGTTTTAGATTAATCTGCACCCACCAATATATTAGACCGGCTTCTTTTGTTACATTAATAACTACTTGGCCCGAAAAACTACTTCTGGTCGTTTATGTAAATGACGAAGCGAGTTGCACGCTGTTGGACTGTATTTGTAATGCGTATACAAATATAAGCAATAGCCACCGGCATACTCTACAAAGTCAAATTAGAAAAGGTTCAGAGTCTGCCAGCTTTCGAGGATGACTACGGTTATAACTGCCAATGCTAAAGACATATTAAACAGTCTGCTTAATAGCAGCAGCACCATATTTGGTGTGCGTGTAGCAACAGTGTAGTGGTTTAACGTGACTCGCACATGACTTTTTTTTTTTTTTTTTTGGGCCCTTCAAACGTATAACCTCAACGCTTTGCTGAGTGCCAAGTGAGTATATTAGATTGACAGAACAGACCAACTCAGCCATCCTGAAAGCTGCCCCACATTGCCAGCTATATACCGGTATTGCAACAATTACAAGCACAACAATATGCTCGATTCTCTCCGCCCTCCAGCAATAGCATGTTGGGCCATTTGTGTGGCCCTTCTTGTTTGTTCCATGCTTAATTTTGCTAAGGTGGATGCATTAGCGGTGCCTATGCCGCATGACAAAAAATACTATGACTTGTATTCTCCAATAATTGACGACAATACCAAGAACGATATTAATGATGATGGGAATAGTGAAGACCCGTTGATACTGAAACACCTACGGCAACAACAGGTTCTTAATTTCGAGAAACTAAAACAGAGGATTCCTGGGCTCGCGAGTCCAGAGACTGGCCGAGGAAGTAATAGTGGTGGTACGGTAGACGATGAAGATGTTGTTACTAATGCTACCAGTGATGATGATGATGAGGAGGAGGAAGAAGTGCACTATCTGAAAACTGATCCAGAATTATGGCCAATTGATTTAAACCAATACAAAGGCTATGTAGTTGTCAGAATACAAACGCCTAGAAACATTAACGATGCAATCAAGGATAGCAGCAGCAGCAGCAGTAGCAGCAGCAGTAGCAATTCATTGAAGAGTAAAATCATGGCTTACCTGAAGACTCATCATGTTGATATTTGGTCCAATGGTCGTGAGTTTGTCGACTTGAAAATTCGCAATACTGACATTGATCAACTCATCAAAGAAAACAATATAACAAATGGCAGTTTCAAAGTTATTATTAATGACCTCCCGCAGCGAATTTTTGAAACTTATTCTTCAAGTAATAGCAACAACAATAACGACAACGATATCAATACTCAAGATGAGCTTTTCTTCAAAGAGTACAGACCCACTAACACTATTTACGCATGGTTTGATTTGCTTGCCGAGACTTACTCATCACTAATGAGCATTGTAACGTTTGGCACAACTTTTGAGGGCCAGCCACTCAAAGCCCTATATATTGATACTTCAAATTTTTCCAATGCTAACCCAAACAACAAGACCATAGTCATAACTGCTGGAATTCACGCAAGAGAATGGATCTCCATCTCATCGGCAAACTATATCCTTTTCCAACTTCTTACAAACTACGGCATACATAAAGCAGAAACCGACTACTTGAACCAACTCAATATTTTGATTGTTCCAGTTTTTAATCCAGATGGGTACTCTTATACCTGGTCTGGTGATAGATTATGGCGTAAAAATCGGCAAGAAACATTCATGCCTAGATGTTTTGGTATTGATATTGATCATTCTTTCAATTATCATTTCAGCAAAAATAGCGATAATTTTTGGCCGTGTGATGAAGACTATGCTGGAGAAGAAGCATTTGAAGCACTCGAAGCATTTCAATTTGGCCAGTTTTTGAACTCTCTGGCTCAGCAATATTCAGATGAAGAACAGCAACTGTCACAGCAAACGCCAAAGCATCTCAAGATTTATGGGTTTTTGGACTTGCATTCCTATGCCCAAGAGGTCCTATACCCCTACGCATACAGCTGTGATGCTGCTCCAAGAGATAAAGAAAATTTGATTGAGTTAGGCTATGGCATGTCAAAAGCAATCAGATTAAGCAGCGGCAAATATTATGAAGTTTTACCTGCGTGTGAAGATAAAAGCGTTGATTTGAGTCCAGGGTTAGGATCCGGCTCCGCATTGGATTACATGTATTATAATCAAGGTGTGGGCCAGGGATACGGTGGTGGATCGGAGGGACCAGGAAACGGGAACGATGGTGATCAGGGAGGCCAAGGTCATTGGGCGTTTCAGATAAAATTGAGGGATAGTGGGAATCACGGATTTTTGCTACCTTCGAAATTCATCTTGCCGGTGGGTGAGGAGGTTTATGAAGCAGTTAAGTACTTTTTGGATTTTATTTTGAATCCAGATTTGTAATATTGTGGGCTTTGTTGTGTTGAGCTTATTGAATTTTTGGGACATGAATTTTATACCAAAGAGCAAGAAATCTTTGTTTATTCTTTTGGTTAGTTTATTTTTTTTCTTCTTCTTCTTCTTCTTCTTCTTCTTCTTTTAAATTTTGCTCTTTTCCTACTAGTTACTTTTTTTTCTAATCCCTTTTTTTTTTTTCGTTTATTTGCTTGCTTTCTTCAAAGGTTCTTTATTTTTTCTTTTTTTTATTTTTGTTTAATTTTTTTTTATTGCTTTGGAGTGGCTCTAGAATATTTACGGGTTGTTGTTATACGCCAAATGTAGAAAGCGCCTCAAGATAACAGCTAATACTGTACTACAACCATTGTTTATCAAACTTTTGATGCGCTTAAAATTAAAAAAATGTTATGATTCAAAAACGTAGCATTTTTTTTTGAAGTTTAAATTCAGTTTAAATTTAGTTCAAACTGAATTTTTTTTTATGAAGACTGCTGACTTCTAGAAAATGTTGGAAGAAAAAAAATAAAGGAAAAATAGAAAACAAAATATATACTAAAGAACATTAAGGATAAGAATATCAAAAAGTACAAGTGAAAGCCTGTACAGGTGAATTATTGATGAATCAAGCCATATTTATTAGCTATATACGACTAAATAGAAAACGGCGAACGCTTCTGGTTAAATAGACGGCTTCAGAACGTGTCGCGCTTGTTCCTTCAAATGTTCCTTCAAAGAATGAAGGAAGAGAATTCAATGGATACGTTGGATTTGAAATAGATATAGGAGAGATTTTAGACTAGGATGGCTAATATTTTTTTAATGGTCATGTGACCAATGGTCGATTTTATTAAATTATACAAAACTCATAGGTCTCAACACTTCTGTTATAAAAAAACTAAAAAAGCGGACTTAGCTCAGTTGGGAGAGCGTCAGACTGAAGTTGATCTTCAATAGAAATCTGAAGGTCCTGTGTTCGATCCACAGAGTTCGCATTATTTTTTCTCCCTCTTGGGTTCTATTTTTGTTTAGAATTTCCAAAGGATACTACTTACTGTCCATTTTAACAATCAATGCTGTAACACGTCTACACGTATTTGTTGGGTTTTCGTTAATTAATAGTGTTGCGCTACACCTACTATATAAAGCTCCGTAGATTTCACACACTATGATTTCGTGTGCACTGTTATTAAAAAGGTTGCGCAATCTCACCAGATCCCTTCAAGCCGGCCTTTAACGGCGGAATATCTCTCCTTTTTCTCCATCCATCCATCCTAGCAGGCGGTTTCTGTTATAGACCACACACACTATATTACATAATTGGCCGTGGCTCCATAAGTGGCTGGTGACAATTAACCGTGGTGGTAATACACGTGACATCGAGACATCAACATTAACCCATGCACCGCACACAACTGGATAAAACACCTCGACACCTCATAGTCAGATCGAGGGAGACATGCTTCGTGTCTCCTTTGGATAATCGGCAGTGGCGGCACTGTAAAAAAAACACTTTTTTTCAGCCGCCGCAAAGCGTCTTTTGCTTCAGAATTTCGTGTTTACGTCTCCCGTTTTCTGCTTCCTGCTTCCTGTTTTCCACTTTTTACTTTTTACTTTTTTTTTTTTGTGAGATGTTTTCGTTGTCAACAGGACAGGTCAAATGTGGAGAATGTGAAGAATCAATTTAGCAAAAGAGCTAGCTTTGAAGTTTACTGAAAGCGGATTTGCTAGTAGAAGTTATTTGTCCAAAGTTGAAATATGAACAACTGTATAAGAGATCAAGCTGTGTTGAGTTGAGCTGATCTGAGTTGAATTGACTCCAAAGATTTTTTCTTCTTGAAGCATATAGTAACCCAATAACTCAGCAAGACAGAAAAGTTTAAAGTGTCGTTGTTTTACTGTACAGTGCTCCTGGTGTGTTTTAGTGATTTTTCTGTTTTTCTGTTTTTTCGTGGATATTCTCTTAGCCATTGTTCCCGATCAGGAAGGTAGTCTGGGGTCAGAAAGACTTTTCTAATTAACAATGCAAAATACCAGCAAACGCAGTCCTATACATTGATGTACACTACGAGTGAACAACGAGAAACGCACACCTTTGGCTCAAACGACATAGCTGGGGGTCCCACTTTATATGAAAATATACAAACCTCAGTAATAGTTATGATTTCTGTGGTCTAATGATATTATTGCTAGAATGATCTAAGTACACAAGCGGGCTGGATTTACTCACTAAACCACTTTAGCCAAATGACTTACATTGCTCCGTTGCTTCCCTTGTATCTTTTAGATATTGCTGGCAATGAAACACAGTCTACACTAGTGTTTCACTTCGACATCATTTTCACCTGATATTGCTTTGCTTTCTAGTTTTATTTTTATTTTTATTTTTTCTTGTTGTCAGGTACCGTGAATTTGGGCCTAGCCGGAAGTCTATATACTATAGTGGCTAACGGTTTTGCTTTGAGTTGAAAGGTTTCAATTGGCTGTGAAGATTTAATGATGAGGGGTAGTGGATTTAGTGTATCGTAGTTATAACTTTCTAATGTTCTGACTGACGGAACACACTATGTTGCATTATAATTAGCGGATTTGGAATGTTAACTGGCGCATGTGTTAGGAGTTGTAGAGCGGTGTTATTTTTCCATAGAAGATAGTGCTGAATAAGTATTGTAACTATTATCAAGTCTTAAGATTCTCTACCATGGTTATAGCGAACTTGTCATCTTTTGCAAGCACCAAAAAACTTGAGCTCTATGCTTGGTACATGATTGAATGTATGTATGTATGCGTGGCCTGTGAATATGGCACTAACCTACAATTCATAAGCTTCATCTTTTATTTTGGCGGAAGAAGATAAAACAAGAAAGAACAAAGCTGTTTGCTTGCTGATGAAACCACGGTCTGCGTATATAGGTGCTCATCGTCCTTGTCAGTTGTCATCATGACACAGGAGTTGGATGCTTGCATTGATGTGTGCGTGTGTTTGTCAACACCTGAGCAGGGGTCTACACAAGGCAAATACTTAGATAATTTTTCTTTTCAGTTCTGACAGAAGCTAGATGTGTTTTTTTGCTCTCTAATGCTTCTGAATATACATTATTGGGCCATTGAGTATCAGCGATTATAATATATTACTGGCGATGGAACAGTGCTGCATAACCGGCGAAAGCGGCAAAAAACAGAAACCAATTGATTATCAAACACTGAACGAAACACAGCATAGCATCATCAATAGAAGACCAATAATACTCAAACCCAGCAGATAGATGATAGCAGTCCCCCAGCCGCAATGGACTCGCAGCATCTGAGAGAAGCAGACAAGGAGTTTGACCGCATCTTTAGTGGCTTACGCTCCAAAAACGAAGAAGAGCAGCTCCGCCATGCCCTCACCCTCAAGAACATCATGTTTGATGGTGGCAGTCCTGACCAGTTCAACTTCCTATCCGAATCCTTTATCTACAATAAGCTCCATGAGATTTCCATTCTGAAAGACACTAAACTTAAAGTAGCTACATACTATTCTATCAAGGCCTTCATCAATTTGGTTGGCGGTCCGGAATTGGAAACATCGCGGTTCGCTAGATTGTTGGACGCATTCATGAACATCCCGCTGATATCCAAACAGGTTGCCGATACTCTTGGATCATTGTACAGGCCTGGGTGGTCATTGATTGCCACTTATTTCAGTTTTGCTTGTGGTAATGCCATTGAAAACTTGAATAGTAAGGTGGATAACAAAAAACTCAATTCAATTCTCATATTGCAGTCATTCACCAAACATAATCCCACTGCGTTGTACACATATATTGAAAAGATATTTAATGGACTTTATATCACTTTGAAAGATACTAGTATTGAAGTCAGAAGAGAATCAGCCGAATTGCTTGAAAGGTGTTTGAAGATCTTGTATAATAGAGACAACTTTATTTATCAGTCGAGATTTGATACCCTTTACGAAGAAGCTCTTAATAACTTGAAGAGCTCATCTACCGAATCTATACATTCATCTTTTCTTATCTTCAAAGTGCTACTTAAAATCATTATATTGTCTAATACTAATCAATCCCTGGCCCCACTAGCTAATCAAGCAAACAAAGATGCAATCAATTTCTCCACATTGACCGATAAAGTCGATGACATTTATAATAAATGCTGGTTTTTCAAAGACTACAAATCCTCAACCATTAGAACTGAAGTTATTGAAATCATTCCATTTATTGCTAAGTTCAATTCAAGAATTTTCACTCACAAATACTTGCAAAGCATAACTGACTTTTACATGTTGAAGCTCAAGAAGGATAAAGATAGATTACAGATTTTGATTCTATTTGGTAGCATATCGCCCGTCATTGGCAGCACTAATTGTTTACTTTATGCTAAAAACTTGATCACCGTGATTGAAAATTTACTATATTCTGTTAGCAATCATGACAGTTCCAACAATAGCTCATTGAATCAGGCGACTGAAGCTTTTTCCAATTTGAGCTTGAACAGTTTTTCATCCTTTAATCCAAGTTCGCATATATTTGCATCGTCAACTGGGTCTTCCACTTTGAACAGCACCGTCAATGCAGTCAAGGGACCAGCAACCAGCAATAGCAATGGCAATACTAATATTGGATTAAACCGTAAAAAGGATAGAGACGCCTTCAGTTATGCCAAATCAGATATGAATATCAACAATAGCGATCCAGCCACTTCCATCTCATTTCAAAATATCTCTGAATATAAAGGCATAAATAGATACGAATTGGAAAGAGCAGTGTTTTTTGTGCTAATAAAATTGTGCGAAACTTTAGACAGCAAAATAACTCAAGTGTTGACTTTGAACTTGATTGATTTGATCATTTACAATTGCAATTTGACCCCACATCTTGAATTCTTGATTGAAAAATTGATTGAACTTTATCCAAATTTGGAGAGTTTTATTTTACAGAAATTATTAAACAAAATTACCTTAATTTTGGCCGGTTGCGAGTTTATTGAACCTGGGGTTTCCATAAGCAGTCTTAACCTTTCCGCTAGAGACAAAAAGAAACTCTTACAAAAATCAGTCATTGGCGTTCATTTCGACTCAAGTAGCGGAAGAGTTTTCTTGAACAGTGGTGGTGCTAATAATGGTGGTATTGGTGGCGTTGGTGCTAACGGTAACAGTAATACCAACGTGGGCAACGGCAAGGCTTCCCATAACATTAGCAATACCAACAATAGCAATAACAATAACCATTTTGGCAACAATAGCTTTTCGGCCCACCATGGTGGCAGCGCCGGTGGCCCATATAGGGACGAAATAACGGGAGCTGATTCAAGATCCACTGATTTGAGGAGAAAAATTGCCATGTATAGACAGCCTTACAATATAGCTACTGCGCCATTATCAAATTACAACATTAAGGATCTCTCGTCTAGTTTCAACAATTTCACCGCTGCGCACGAGGCTCATTCAATGGCTAATCATACGGGAATGATGGTTAATGGCGTTGCGGGGTCTGATAGTAAAGCTGAACAATCTGGTACTCATTTCATCACTATTAAGGATATGATGGATTTGAAAAGGGCCCAAATTATAAGAAGTTTTATTCTTAAGGATTACGGTTTCACTATTGGCGGATCAGCTAATGCTAATACGACTGCAAATGGGATGCTTTCGCTCTTGACGAGATTGACCGGATTCTCCGATGATTATTATTTCCAAGGAGGATCAGCAGCAGCAGCAACAGGCGCCTCAGCATCATCATCAGCAGATCAAACCAAAAGTTTGAGTGGTGGTCCAGTGGATAGTTATGAGTATCAAGAATCAGCATTACTCATCGAGTGTTTTAATATGTTGCACAAGTACAAATTCAGTAAATATGTATCATTGTTTGAATATGCAAGATATGTCACTTTAACATATATTGACCACCAAGACGCTCAAGTGCGGAAATTAGCAGCTTTAATAACTACAAAGCTTTTCTCTGAGGATGAAATCATCAATTCTATTCAAATAGGTTCCATAACTGCGGTTTCTGATGTTTTATCCAAATTGCTCTTGTTGGGAGTTACGGATCCAATCCCTGAAATTCGGTTAAGTGTCCTCATGAACTTGAATGCCAAGTATGACCCACAGCTAGCTCAGTCAGATAACGTTAGACTTCTATTAATTGCTTTGAATGATGAAGACTTCGAAGTTCGAAAAACAACAATCAAAGTCTTGGGTAGAGTATCAAACAAGAATCCCGCTTATGTCGTACCTGCGCTTCGTAAAGTGCTTATCCAGTACTTAAATAATTTGAAATATGGAACCACCAACAGTGTTAGAGAAACAAATTGTTCATTGTTGACCTGCTTGGTGTCCTGTGCTCGAATGCTCACTAAGCCTCATATTAGCGCCATTATGGAAACTTTAGTCCCCTTAGTGGCCGAGAATAAAAATTCTGTGATTTGTTCAATTGCTATTAGATGTATTGGCGAGCTAGCCAGAGTATCGGGGGAGAGTATCAGGGATTTCTTGGAAAGTTTGATTCCCTTAATTTTGCAAATTTTAAAAGATAACTCATTGCTAGTTTCCAAAAGAGAAAAAATCATTGCAGTGAAGACGTTGAGTCAATTGACTCGAAGTTCCGGAAAAGTCATTGATCCATATTTTACTTATCCTGACTTATTAGCTGAAATCATCGAAATTGTTAGCGATAATAATGCTGATCCTGATTTGAAGAGAGAAACCATCAAATTGCAAGGTATATTAGGTGCTTTGGACCCATACAAAGCCAGAGAATTAGAAAGCAACTATAAATCTATTCGTCAGAATCGAACTACTACAACAACAATTATTCCTGGAACTCAAGCGGAATTAGCCGCTGTTACTAAGAGTTCCCTAGCAGTGGCGCAAAATTATACTATTACTGGTAGTTTAAATATTCCAGCGGCTTTGGATACCGATTACAGTAACTATAACGTGATTGCCAAGAATTGGGGCCATTACGAATTGGGTGTGGAGTTTGATCATGGTGTTGATTTGAATGAAATGTTAAATTTAGCTGATTCTGCTAACCGGATACCCAAAATTATTCAAATGGAAACCCCAATTGATCTCTTGTTGCTAATGCAATTAAATATTGACTTGAGACCATTATCAGGCACTGAAGATTATTACTTGATTGTCGTATTGGTTATCTTGGTTCGACTTTTGAAGGATCAATCAGCAAGTTCCCATCATGAGACAGTAATGTCCATTGTGGTAACGATTTTTTCGAGAATCACTGACAAGTGTCTAAATTTCACCAAAATCATTCTTAGAGGGATGGTTAAAGCAATGACTAATTACACCGCTGCTAAGATCAAGCTTGCATTTCAACAAATTGGCGAAATTGTCAAACTTGTTGGAAAATACGTTAGACCAGCCATTGAAGTATTATTGCAGGCAGTAATCAAATATTTTGATCTAACTGATAAACACACATTGATCAAGCTAGTGGTGATTATTGCTAAAAACATTGATTCTGAATTCAAAATGTACGTGCCAAGTATCATACTGGCATTTTTGAATGCTTTGAATAATGACACTTCTAGAGAACGATTCATCTCAAGAAAGATTATTGATGCTTTTGTTTCCTTCAGTTCATGTATTGAAGAGTATTTTGATTTAATCATTAGTAATATCTTGCGATTCATTGAGAATGGTCCATTTGAATTAAGAAAAGCAGCTATTGAATCCATTGGACATTTTACCGCTTCTATCAACTTGACCGATTTCGCATCAAGAATAATTCATCCATTTTTGAGAATTTTGAACAAGGCGCCGGAAAATATTCAATTAAGAGAGTCTGTAATGAACTCTTTATGCGCATTGATTGTTCAATTGAAAGGTGAGTATTTTATTTTCTTGCCTATTGTGGATTCCGTACTCTCTCAAAACAAAATTTCTTCACCAACATACACCAAACTTGTGCATCAATTGATCAAGAATGAAAACGTTTCCTTTACATTACCAACAGAATACCAACCACAACCAGCAGACAGAGAAGATGAAAGTATGCGGCCAGTTGACGTTTCTGAATTGCAACCAGTTTGGCAATGCTACCATTGCAAAACTAAAGGTGACTGGATTGAATGGCTCAAAGATTTCAATTTGAAACTTCTTAAATTTTCGCCATCCATTTCTTTAAACTCGTGTGAGATATTAGCCTATGCACATGCTCCGGTAGCTAGAGAATTGTTTAACGCTGCATTTGCTGCAGTTTGGGTTGCTATTACTGATGACTATAGAGCAGATTTGGCCAAATGTTTATACTACGCATTACAAAATGCTCCTAGTTCTTCTGACGTGTTACAGACTATTCTTAACTTGAGCGAGTTCATGGAGCATAACAATACGAGATTACCTATTAGTATTTCTATCCTTTCTAAATACTCTTTCCGTCATCATGCGTTTGCTAAAGCGCTTCATTATAAGGAGATTGAATTCAAAGATAGCGCATTCCAAAACAATGTCTCTGTCACTACGGTGGACTCGCTAATTAATATTAATAATTCATTGCAGCAATCAGATTCGGGAATAGGGATGTTAAAGATTGCTACTAATTTTTACAAGTTTGAGCCTAAGGAGTCGTGGTTTCAGAAATTGCAAAGATGGAATGAAGCGTTAAGCATTTATGAGAAGAAAATTGCTGAAAACAATGCTAGTTTAGAAGTGATCAATGGTAAAATGAGTTGTTTGCATGCTTTGGGACAATGGGAGCAACTTGAAAGTTTCACAGAAAAAAATTGGAATTTGATTTCCAATGTAAATAAGGAGAAAGTTGCGCCATTGGCAGCAGCTGCTGCTTGGGGTACATCGAAATGGAACAAGATGGATGATTACATCAACGTGATGAAAGAGGATTCAGCAAACAAGTATTTCTTTAACGCGATCTTAAATGTGCATCGTTGCAACTATGGGCTATCTGGTGAAAACATTAGAAATGCTAGGGAATTGCTTAGTAATGAGATTACTTCGTTGATTAATGAAAGTTACAGCAGAGCATATGATGTTGTTGTTAGAATCCAAATGCTTTCTGATCTTGAGGAAATCATTGAATACAAGCAACTTGATGATAATAATCCAAGGAAGAGACTTTTGAGAGCATCGTGGGATAAACGGTTGTACCATTGTCAAGGTAATGTTGATATTTGGCAAAGATTGCTTAATGTGAGATCGTTAGTCATTGAACCTGAAGAAGACTTGGAAGCAAGAATCAAATTTGCCAATTTATGCAGAAAATCAGGAAGAATTGTTCTTGCTGAGAAGACATTGTCAAGCTTGAAGAAAAACACGGTGCAATTGAAACCAGTTGCCGGTAACGGTAACGAAGGAGCTAAATTTACCAATCCTGCTCTTGTTTATGCTCAATTGAAATTATTATGGGAAATCAACCAAAGAGAAAAAGCATGGGCCACGCTATGCACGTTCACTTATGACTTGAGTGCCGCGTTGTGCTTGAAAGCTGATAACTTGGTGTCTCCTAGAAAGCCAGCAGTTATGCCGTGTGATGAACCGTTATATGACAATTTGCGCAAGATTCTTTGTAAATGCTTTTTGAAACAAGGACAATGGCAAATTCAACTTAATTCAAGATGGACAGAGGACAAAGATGCTGAAGGCGGAGTCTTGGGATCTTTTCTTATCCCTACAATCTTACATAATGACTGGTATAAAGGTTGGCATTATTGGGCTCTTGCCAATTTCGAAGTAATTTCTTCTAAATCAACTAGATTAAGAAATCGTGAGGATCAAGTAACACCAGGAGCCGAAGAGAATGATAACGAAAAAGAATTGGTAAAACTTCATGCTATTCCTGCAATCAAAGGGTTTTTCCGCTCGATCGAATTATCTAGTGCGGTCGCGTTGCAAGATTTGCTTAGGTTGCTTGATTTGTGGTTTGCATTTGGCGGATATCCCGAGGCAGCTAATGAAATTGAACGAGGCATTAATGACCTTTCCATTGAGACTTGGTTACAGGTGCTTCCTCAACTTTTCTCTCGTTTGCATCATCCTGACAAGACCATTAATACGTCGCTTCAAAAACTTATTGTCAGATTGGCTGAAGTTCACCCACAAGCATTATTATTCCCGTTGAATGTTTCTGTTAGATCAACTAAAAAAGCAGGACAAACTACGGCGCATCATATTTTGAACAATATCAAACTATTGCACCCGAAGGTTGTTAGTGAGGCAGAATTAATTGTCACTCAATTGGTCAAGGCAGCAATGTTGTTAACTGAAATGTGGTTCCATAGAATTGAGGAAGCTGTGGGATATTTCCAAAGTGGCCACCATTACAAAAGAATGATTGAACTTTTGGATGAAGTGTACCAGTACCCGAGAGTGACATTTTATGAAAAATCATTTTGGGCTGTTTGGGGTAATGAAATTACTAGAGGTTATGAATGGCTTGTCAAGTACACCAAAAAATTTGAAGAAACAGGTAGAAGTGATATCTCTCTCTTACAACTGGCGTTTGATTGTTTAGCTCCAGTGCATAATAAACTTAATGCGGAATTTAACAGTTTGAAAGGCTTGTACTTGGAGTTCATTGCGCCGGAATTATTAAGATGTCATGACTTGGACCTTGCTATTCCAGGAACATACCAGCCGGGCAAGACTGTTATTGGCATTTCCAAATTCATTGATTATTTGCCATTACTTGTTTCCAAACAACGTCCAAGACGTCTATTCATTAGAGGTCAAGATGGAAGAATTTACGATTATGTGTTGAAGGGTCAAGAGGATATTAGACAAGATAATATGGTTATGCAGTTGTTTGGCCTAGTTAATAGATTTTTGGACAATGATCCTGAATGTTTCAAACGACACTTGAATTTGGAGCCATACCCAACGGTGCCACTTTCTCCGAAATCGGGTCTTTTAGGTTGGGTGCCTAATTCTGATACATTCCATCAGTTGATCATGCAAAATAGAAACTTCAAAGGTGTTCCTCGTGACATTGAACGACGTACCATGAATCCACTCGCAGCTAAATGCGGTGATAATATCACGATTTTACGAAAATTGGAAATGTTCTTGGTGAGTTTGGGTGGGTCTCGAGGCATGGATATTTATGAAGTCTTATGGCTCAAGAGTCGTTCTTCTGAAGTTTGGCTAGAACGACGTACCACTTATATTCGTTCATTAGCATCAATGTCGATGGTTGGTTATGTTTTGGGGCTCGGTGACAGACACCCATCAAACATTATGATTCATAGAGTGACTGGGAAAGTTATCCATATTGATTATGGTGATTGTTTTGAAGCAGCAGCACTTAGAGAAAAATGGCCTGAGAAGGTGCCATTTAGATTGACCCGGATGTTGGTAAATGCATTAGAAGCCTCAGGAATTGAAGGATCATTTAGAATCACTTTGGACCATGTGGTCAGAGTGCTTAGATCAAATAGTGAGTCGTTACTTGCTTTGTTTGAATCATTCGCTCATGATCCATTGATTAACTGGGGGTTCGATATTCCTACTAAAGCAGTGGTTAGAGCCACTGGTTACAATCCACCAGAAGTGGTTCCGGCCGAATTATTGGCTAGAGGGAAAATCACCGAAGAACAATGCGATCAAATGGAAGAACAAGAAAGGTTGGATCTTATGGATGCTAGAGCCCAGTATGTGTTACGGAGAATTGGTGATAAGTTGACAGGGAATGACTTTGCCAAAGCGCAAAATTTAACATTTAACAAGCAGGTGGATAAACTTATTATGCAAGCTACTGACAATGAAGGGTTGTGTCAGCATTTTGTTGGTTGGTGTGCTTTTTGGTAGGCTTCTCAATGAAGAGATGTGGATTGATTACATGGTTTATTTGACTTGTCTGTCTGTTTGTTGAATTTTGGAGATATTTTGGCTGTATGTGCTTTGTGGTTCAAATTATACATTGTGCTCTTAATAATCAAGACTATTTTTAGATACTCAATTGGCTCACGCTATGCATTCAAATCTGTGGAACTGTAAGAAATTAAAGAAATCGTAGACGGTGTTTCATTCTTATTATCACCACTTTTAGACTAAAATAAACACAATTGGTCTTTAGACAAAGTTTTGTCAAAGCGCTCATTGTAATTTGGAAATTCGCTTTTCGTGCTTTATGTTGTCTATTTTGCGTTTGTGAGAAACTAAGTTTGCCTACACTTTACGCGAAACGTGAATTCGGCTCTATACATAAAGCTCAAGTTCTGTTGAACGCTAACATATAATTAAAACAACAAGGACAATGTCAAATCTAAAGCATACCAATCGAGTTCTTAACTGGAGCTCTTTAAATATGCCTATTTATGTATTTGATTGATTATTTATTTTGAGTTTCTGGTTTTGTTATATAAACAACTGTATCATCAATATCTTTCCAAAATGAATCCGACTTATACTTTGGGCTCCATCCCAAATTCAAATGGTGTGCTAATTCTGCCTTAGAATAAGAATTAGTACCCCATAACACTGCTGATGCAGAGTTTCCAGTAATTTGAGCTACTCCCTTTGGATCAAGCTCAACAACACTATCCTTAGATACTATTTTTCTTTCAAATAAGGATTTGGCTAATTTGGAAGCAACCTCACTCCATTTGTGTTGACCCACCTCGGCGAAATAGTAGCCTAGTTTGCCTGTTCTGATTTGGTTTTCCTTTTTATCAGTAGTTCTGAGCAATTCGTTGAGAAGAATCGAGTAAAGATTACCTAAATCTTCAATGTGAACATGGGACCAGATATAGTCACCGCTGTACACGGTAAACGCTTGATCATTCTTGATTGAAGCAGTAGCCAATAATGGTACTTGAACAGAAAGTTTATGGTCGTAACCATTGCTTAGACCAAAAATCGTTGGTGGGGACACAATTACTGTTTTAACATATGTCGGATTTGATTCTTGAATGTCCAAGATGATTTTATCAACTGGACGATGATGATTCTCGCTGGGCAAATTATTGATTATGTCATTATCTTTCAAATCGGAAATTGGTTTCGTTGCTGGACCTTTATTCTTGGAGAGAACATCTGCAATGACGCCAGTTCCCGAGGTGTGGATTATATAAAAATTTGATTTTTTGTCCTTTGCTACTTGTGCAAGAACTTGAGCACTGGGAACATGGTCGACATCAGCGGTGGTGATGACAATATCAGCCAATTCGTAATGCTGCTTCAATATATCAGAACTGTCGAGATCACCAATAACGGTGGTGAAGTTTTGGCCGTTATTGGAGTTGTTTATTTTTTGTTTCAAGTTATTGGCCTTGGCTTCAGTTCTTGCGAGAGCTGTGATTTGGATGTTGTTGAAGCGCGGGTCATTCAAAATGTTGTGGAGCACTTCGCCGCCAATGTAGCCAGTGGCTCCAGTGATAAAGAGTTTCAAGTCAGACATGATATTTTGTTGGTTCGTTGGTTCTTTGCTGGAATGTGTTCCAATTGAGAGGTAATTGGGTGTATTTGATATGATATAGTGGAGGAGTTTAGGATAGACACAGGTGTACTTGTTAAGGGTGGATTTTGTTGGAGTTTATACCAGAAGTAGCGAGAAATATTAGTAAGCATATTATTTGTAAGAAATTGCGACATTCAACATTACCGTAGAGATGTAGAGATAAGCTATCCCCTGGATTACAAATTACATGCCTAATATGAGTTTTTAGCCCCTTGTATTTGTGAGATCGACCACACAGTTCTGATCGTCATTGCCAGTGGCAGTTTGCAATTTGCTGATTGCTTCTATTGCATGATTTAAGCTTGAGGATAGCAAATCTTCAAATTAACGGCCCATCCAAGAGGCTGCTGCCGATACCTTATCACGGTGGCTACATTTAGGCTTTCCGTCATTTTTTTAACACATTTGTTTATTTACCATTAACTCTAACCGAAGCATATTTTAGTAAAACAATACGAGACTTCTACTCACCCAAGCGGATATCACACACTCCAAGCCTAGTTATGGAATACGCTTTTCTTCTGGGTTCGTAGCACCAAGCGCTTTGGGTGTTGATGTGATTTGTGTTTGATGCTTTGGGGTAACTGATATTTCTTGACTATAAACATGTTGGCACTCTGCAGGTCAAAATTGCATTGCATCTTCTTGTGAGCATGTGCATATCATTTACTGCATTTCTTCTTTTGAGGTTTGGCTTTTCTAGTCGAGCCTCATTTTCGCAGATACAATTGATTTCACACTTTACGCTGGCGAAATTCAATCCTTAGGAGGATAAAATGAAACCCTGT
>JXWR01000197.1_pt1 | contig 19962 bp, 7 predicted proteins | sample 315541 | NCBI WGS metagenome assembly JXWR01 (sample SAMN03273951, study PRJNA271842) | soil metagenome | isolation source: rice field ambient CO2 | place: India: CRRI Experimental farm Cuttack,Odisha-753006 | collected 2013-12-17
TTACTTGACTCATTCTAATTAGTGTGGAAGTTTGATATATAAAGCACATATATAATTTTCTTATCCGTCTCTATAAATCTAGCTCCAGTATTTACCTTTTAGGAAAAACTGAAACTGAAACTTTATCGTCTCTTATAAACTGAATTTGAGCAAGACGCTGTAGTATGGACCGTTTCCGACTATTTGTAATTAGCAAAAGTGTTAGAGTTTTTGGATTTTTTTAAGCGAGGGTGGATGATGCGTTCTCATGCGTGGGCAGAAGGACCCGATACAGTGGCCCGTGCAGTACAAGATATTTTCTTATCAAGTTCTTCGTGGTCAAGGCGTAACTTTTGAACATCTGCTTTGAGATTTTCATTCTCTTTAAGCAATGAATCATTATCTTTCGCTACTTTTTCAAGATATAGAAGCAAGGTTTCAAGCTGTGTGCCCAAGCTTGCCACATCCTCTTCAATTTTCTTTGATACTGGTGCAGGTGCGGCGGAGGGTGCTAGTTTCTTGTCACTACTAACTTTAACTTTTGACGTGGAGTCACCACCAATGATCAACGTTTTAAACTCAGGATCATTTAGGTACTTGTTAAACACGTTTAAGTTGACTAAAAACTCCGGGTCCTGTCTCTCTGCCAACCGCTGCAATCTCAATCCTTGTCTAATAATAGTTTCATTATAATCTTCATCATTTAAACAATTCCCAGCACTACTTAAAGCAGCCACTTCTCCAGTACAATCATAATATTCGTTATCATTGGTATAAGCATCAAATTGATTTGCACATTCCTTGAACCCATCTGTTAAGTCCCATGGCAAGTCACTTTCGTTACTGTCATCACTGAGTCCTTTGGCACGATTATACTGAATTCGTCTAGCTTGTTTTAACTCAATAATAGAAATAAGAAGCAAAAATGGAGAATAGATAACTTGCATGACATAAAAATTCACCAAATTGACATCTTGTTGAGAAAGCAACACATGTTGCAGATTTTGTAATGGCCATAGCAAAATAATAAGCACCAACTCGATAAGGTTCAAAGGTGGAATGTAAACATGCTCATCCGGAGCTCTGATGTACCGCAAAACTTTGCTGGTGAATAAAGCTGCATATTCTTTACTAGATTGACCCACTGTCTCTTTGTAACTGTTGTTGTACAACGCACTTAGAATCTTCATGAGCATAACATTGATCAAGAATCGAAACACATAGTATAAATAAACCGAATAAGGAGGAGTCAAGTTATCAAAGACAGGGAATTGGGCACCCGCAATAATGGATTTAGTCATGGCGTGAAAAATCTTGCTGAACATATCTACTTCACCATCACTAGTATCAAGCCCCATGAATCCTTGAAGGAAACCAAGAACAATGATGGAAAGAAGGACAAAAAATAAGAGAGACTCTTTCATCATTTTAGCAATAACCACAATTATCACGCCAATAAATTCAAAACAGTCCAAGAAGAAAAGAAGCCTTGTCCACATAAATGGGGCCACGCAACTGAGGATCTTGAATGCTGTTATTTCATTAATGCTAATTATGGGAAAGCTGTTTTCATCTTGGAGAACTTTTGCAGGAAGTAAGACTCTAACAATAAAAGCAATGGATATGAATCCGTACATAGTATCATTAAAATAGTTCCAAAATCTCAAATATGAAAACCCAACATAGTACAACTTAATAACCTCATCGCCCAAGAAGCCAAAACTAATAACATAGAACGCCACTTCCCATGGTAAATATGCTGCTTTGTCCTCACAGTTGATTATTACTGTAAATATGATCAAATAAATGACTGAGACAAAAATTTCAAAAAAATTTTGATACCTTGGGGACTTAAGCCTGTTTGGATTGAAATGATTCATGAAGCGCAAACTGCTATAATTGGTATCAATCTCGTAATAATTCCCATCATCTTCAGATTGCACAATCCAACCACGCCACAAGTACTTGATGCATTTTTGAAACCCACTAGCAGTTATTATCGGAATTGAATGCAAATCGGCAGCTACTTCGAGAGCATTCCTCGGAATTTGGTCAACGTTGTTTAAATTAATAGTAAATTTTGTACAAAGAACGTTAATAAATAAATAATTTTCATGCTTTTTGATGGCCTTTTTGTCATCCAGGGAAACAAAGTGATTAATGATGTGTCTTGCTAACAATTCAGTAAAACTTTTACGGGACATATTAACATCGTAACTGTTAAGATCAATCAGCATAAGCTTATTGTACCAATTGACAACCACTAAAAGGCAAAAAATTATGGCTGATCGGTATTTGTAGGACGAAGTACCTGGCTCACCATTACCTTTGCCCCCACAAGCGTCGAGAGCAAGCTGGATAGTAGTTTTTGATTTAGCTAGTTTGTTAAGATCACTGGTGGTCTTTTTAAAAGTGATGATGTTATCAATGATCTTTTTCAAATTGAGGCAGATTCGTAATGTTTGGCGACCGTTGGGCTTGGGTAATGCCGATTTCACATCTATGAGGAGGCCATCTTCCGATGTGGGCAATATTTGCAGATTTGATTCGTCCAGCATGAGAAGTTTAAACTGTGGAAATGAGCTTAAGTTTAACTGGAGTCTGAAGTAATGAACCGCTATCTGAATATATGTTCAGAAGCTATGTTATGCTGACAGGTGTTGTAAACGCACACTGATCCAAAGTATTATTGAGATACCAATTTAAATGATTAAATATCACAGTAATCAAAGCGAAAGGTAAACTATAAGTAACAAAAAGCACTATCATAGTGCAAAGTAATGGCAAATTTGCGATACTAGGCTAGTGCTGCTATTGTATATCGCCAACTTGGGGTGAGTGAGTTATGGTTTAACTCAGCCTAATTTCATCTTGAAGATACGACGATCATTAAATGTTTTAGATTTATTAGTCGTGTCGCGCTGCAAATCAAACATTGTTGACAAAAGGAAAACACTCTGATCGGAATTACACAATACTAAATTTTATAAAACTCAACCTTTGTAATGGCAGTATATATGATTACTTGTTTTTAGAGCCGTGTTGTGTTCTTACTATGAAGATATATATCTTTGTCTATACTACTCAACTTTATCGGGATTTCAACAATTACCGAGCCACCGCCACGGATCAAAAACAAAATGTGCCACGTAGTTGATGGATGCATTCTTAACGATTGTAGTGCTTTACTATAAAAACGGAAAATAGAAGATTTCTAAACTAGTTGCGCTCGCTACTTTACTTTATTATCTGGAGTGAGTAGTCGTTATCGTATACCTTGATGGGCATACCGTTCACTTTAGGCTCGCTTTTCTTCCTCTCTGTTTGTTCCTTACCTGGAAGGGTATCGTTCAAATAAATCAATTCAGCAGATTCCATTAAATTGCTTTCTTGCTCTTTCTCATGCTCCCCTTCGTCATTTTCAGCGTTCAGCAAACTTTCTTCATCCATAAACATTGGAAAAGCCCCTTCTTTGATAAGCTTAAGCAACTTGAATTGCCACTTAGATACTGGATACTTATGCCAATTTACACTTGCAATATCGACATTGCTGACAAATTTCACTAAATTCACAAGCACCAATGCAATCAATGCACTTTGAAATTTTTTAAAGATTTTTGTATTTTTATTCGTCGAAGGCAGTTTACTTTCTCTGATAACAGACAGTAGCTTTTGGTACATGTGAGAAATTATTGCCCTTAATGAGTAGTCAACAACAGCTCTTGGATAAAAACTCGAGTTGTTAATAGCAAAATTAGTAATAAATGCAACCAGAACTAATGAGATTGCTGTTCGTCTGCCATTATTATCTTTGCTCCATAGCAATTTCTCTTTCAATTGGCTAAATTTAATCTTTTCTAATAAGTTTACAGCACTCGCCATGCTGAAAATAAGCTGTAAGAGACCCCTATGCATTGTCAACAGCATGACAGCAACGGGAACAACTGCGGCTGCTTTTGTAACCTCCCAATTATTTTGCAAAATTTGCGGTAGTAGGAGCTGTTTTACTCTAGCTACTTTGCCACTATTTTGGAGGTAAAATTGCTGAAGCTTTTTTGAACTCTTAGCAAAACCTTGACTAAATTTGGCTGAGTTTAAATATAACATTCCCGAGACAATAAGATTCCTGGTCACATTAAGCAACATATTGTTAGTCTGTTTGTTAAATAGAATCACAGCTGAGTTGGAAAACTGGAAGCTATGCACTTTAGTGATCCAAAGCAAGAGGTATGGAATAGCATAGTCCAAGTATCTGATGTACTTATCAGGATAGATGAAATATAATGTATTATAAATGACACTGAAGAGTGATATGTAGTTTACTGTGTTGCTTCTTGTGAGGCGACGCCGTATGCCAGGGAGTTCTTTTCTTTGATCTTTTGATTGTTCTTGGTTTTTATTCTTGTTTCCGTATATGGCTGTGATTGTTTTTTTGAGTATAAATATGGTATTAGCGATGAGCCTTGTCACGTATGGATTGGCATTGAGGATAACGGCAACGCAGGAAAGAAGTCGGAGATTTGCCACGACCTTGCAAACCTTTCTGTTCTTTGTGACAGTAGTAAAGCTCATTGTTTACAGATCTAACCTCACTATAGAAAGCGCATTCTTGTTGTGTGAACAGAATCTTGGTTTTTGTAGATAGACTTAATTACAACTTATATACTTCGACCCGGTTAAAGGACCTTCGCTTTCTCCGCTGTGAAAGAACTACCCAAAATGGTCACATCCAGACACCCACCCAAACACCAGCTTCACCTCAAATATACAATACTACGATGTTACACTGCAAACAACATCTCTGCAGACAATTTCGTGAACGTAAATGTGAATTTTATTTCCCTAGCTATCATAACTAATTGCAAATAGAAGAGAAGGACTAATTATAGAGTTTGAGGAAGACATCATACAAATACAGAAGTCCTCCAAGAACAGCAAAAAAAGGATTATAAAAATCTGTAATGCTGAGTGGCATAAAAGCGAAGTAAAACGGAGCCTGGAAAAAAAGGAAAAAGAAAGAGAAAAGATGAATCAATAGTTTGACCTTAAGTACAGTAACAAGAAACAACATCAATATTATTATATTCCGGCACTCTCAGCAACATTATTAAACATCTGCACCAAGCTGTTCCGGTTGACTTCGAACTCCACTTCCCTGTAATATCTTGCACTAATCCCTTCTAATCTTTTATACAACAACACATATTCGTTTTCCACTTGTTTCCAAATTTTATGCACCAACTTGTTTTTGATATTAGCAAGACTCTTTTCGCTAATTTGCAACAAGAGCAATTCTTCCGCCTCATTACCACTGTTTCTACTATTATATTCAGCAAAATCACCATCAATTTTGCGAAAATTGGACTTTATGTGCTGATTTACTTCATTCTTATTATAGTACGACATCAAGGCGCGGAAATTTTCCTTTGAATAGGTATTATTTTTAGTCGGATCAACGCTGACATTTCTGGAAGAATTCTTGATGAAAGCTTCAATACCTTCAACAAAATCAATGAGCTTACCCAAACTATGTTGTATCAATGTTTCAATATAAATTCTCAGACAATCTTTGTAGATTTTGTTGTATAAGGTGGTACGAAATTGGATCATGGTAATTAAGTCGCTTTTCTCAAATGAATCAATCAAGTAATTACTGTTAGCAATCAAGTTAACACACTTGTTGATTCGTGCTTCTTCATTCGTAGCGTGACTGCCTCTGGATTTAGCGCTGGTGCTGTTTCTGATCTTGCGATTCTTCATAGTTGAAAGATTATTGTTAGGAATAATAGAGGCTAATGTGCTTTCAAATGAGTTCAAAATAAATTTGTTGTAATCATCATAGGTAGTATCCAAAATCAACCTGATAGAATTATTTTCAATTTCCTGTCTAGATAAGCCAGAATGTTGTAATGTTCTTTCAACAAATTTTACTATTCTTGGATATGACTTAATGACAAACAACACATCAGTTTTCTTGTCAATAAGCAACGTTGAATTCAAATTGTTGGCAAAAATTTTTCCTTGGCTTTGGTTGAAATTATACCATGTATTCTTAAATCTGTTAGATATTTTTTTCAAGAAGCTTGAAATGATGTAATCGTTATTTTGCTTAGCCAAAGTTTGAATATTACTGTCAATAACTAGAATAATCACTGGCAAAAGTTGGGTATGAGAAGTAGCAAACTCGGCCAACACTTTGAAAGTTGAGATAATCTCATCACCGAAAATGTTTTCAATCAATGAGAGGAACTCATTATCCTCAGAATCTTCAGAATGAGCTTGTTTGCTGATAAATTCTTCATCTTGTTTTTTTTTCAAGAATTGCATCACACGGTCACTTGGATTACTGAAAGTTTTCAAATATTCATCTAAAGTGATTTCATCTAACGATGACAAGTGGAAAAATTCACTTATGAAATTTTGTTGCTGAATAATCAAATTTTGTAAAAGTTGAATAATTCCATGCACTTGATGAAAGACGAGACCACTTAACCCAGAATCGAACAAATTAAAAACATTATTGCCACTAAGTTGCTTAGTTTCATCAAGAAGTAAATTGGCACGGTTGACTCTATAATCAAAACAGTATCTATAATGGAAATTGGTACTACTATTTCTGAAAGATCCAAACAACAGCCTCAAAATATTTTTGCCAACAGCTATGACATTAGCGATCACTTCATGGAATGCTTTTCTCATGTAATATTGATACGCTTTCATTATTGAATAAAATCTCTCTTTAGCAATTTCCTTAGCGTATAATGTGAATGCACCATAAACAAGCAAATGGGAGAACCTCTTGTTTAAAGATGCAATCAATGAGTCAACGTTAAGCGGATTGGCTGAGGTACCATTGCCGCTAGTAATCTTGTCAAGTGCTTGTCTAGTTACCGCATCAATTTCCCTATAAAGGTTCTTGAATTCAGATACAAGTGCGTCTTCCACCCCCGTGAGAAAATTTTGACTGTAACTTTCATAAACTCTGTTACGCTCGGTCAAGGCTCTCATGTTACCCAAATCGCTGTTGATTAAAGTTAAGGCGCTTTCATTATTGCTGTTTTTGCCATTATCGACGCCCCGAATAGTTTTCAAAGCAGAATACAAATTAGCAAGCACATTTTCAATAATGGTAATATCTTGTATACTTCTGCTAATTTTGTAAGTGCTCAACACTTTCAATTCTTCATTGCTTAAACTGACATTGCTAATGATATCTTTCAAATCGTTCCACAAATTTTTCTTGTTTGCGGTAGTCACCTGCAAACCGGAGGATTGACTCTCAATGTAAGAAATTTCTTCATTAAAGCCATCCAACTCAACTTGAAAAAATGTAAGCATTGGATCAAGCTTTTCACATTGCTGAATACTTTCTTCGATGTATTTGTCAATTTCGCCAAAATTGGAGGAAATGTTAATCAATGAATTGACTGATTCGTATTCGGTTTTCAACAAGGTTCTTACAAGCTTTTGTGAGATTTTCTTGGAATCATCTCTGCTATTCCATCCAATTTCTTCGAAAAGCTCTTCCAACGGTGTTGTATCGTTTTTCTTGGCACCCATAGATTGTCGATTTTTTCCCTCAACCGCAGCAGTTTCTTCAATAATATTGTCATCAAATACCCCTTTACTTTCGATATCTCCAGCAAAACCTTGCTCAAGTGTCTTATCTTCTTGCCCTCCATTAGCACCAAAATCGCCGTCATTGTCATAATCATCGTCATTGATATCACGAGCCATGGAATCGTCAACGAATTCATCATGATCATCATTCATGGTGATTACAGGCTTTGGCACCGCTGGTATCTTTGGTACACTGTTATTAGCGGCAGCCACATCTTGCAAGATACTATTACTACTCTTATTGAATTTAATGCTTGGTTTTTTGCTGATAGATCTTTGTTTGTAAATTTCATTCATTACCGCTGCGGCGTCATCAGTATTGCTATTATTATTATTGCTATAAGCAGCACTGATACTGTTCAATTCATTATCCTCATTATGTAACAGTTCAGGCTCGGTGTCCCTTCTAGAAAGTGAGTCTCTTTGCGAAGCGCTCTTGAATTCAACATCAATAATCGATGATCTGTTTGATTTCACTGTACCGTTGCTGTTATTATAATTACCACTATTGTTAGTAGTAAGATTATCAGAAAACACAGAATGGGTTGGCGAGTCAAACATCTTGCCTGGTGAAAGCATATTCATCGATTGGTCCATAGTACTATCAATGCCATTATTGTCAAAGCTATTTAACTCATTTTTCAATACACCACGATCGACAATTCCCACTGGTTCTGCAGAGTTCCCTCTATCAACTGAGGGTCTTTCTCCTCCACCCAAAATATCATTCTTGAGGGCAGCTCTGCTACTATTGTTACTGCCACTATTAATATTATTGTTGATAGTACTAATATCACTACCACTGTTGTTTTTAATGACTGAATTGTCTCTGCCAACTTCGTTTTGTCCATAAAGTTTTGGTGATGAAGACTTGAAGGAAAGTGCAGGAGCATTTTCGTTTTTAGATTTTGGGGAATCTAATCTTCTCATACTTGGTGATTTGAATGCTAATGGAGGAGGAGTAACTTTATTTGGGCTTTCAAGTGTTTCTAACGAACTTGACCCCGGTGCAACTGGCGGTCCTGGCTGTTCTTGGCCTTGTGCCACATTGAGCTGTTGTGGTTGAAAGTGCTTAAGCTTTGGATTAGCCAAAAAATTTTTCTGTTCTAATGGTGTGCGAGGCCCTGATGCACTCAATGAGCCTTGGTTGCTGTTAATGTTGGTTGTCTGAGTGTTGAGCTTAGAAAGCGATGGTTTTCTAGTAGCCTGCTGCGATAAACTTTGTGGTTGCAGCGGTAGTGGTGCAGGGGAACCATTTTCAAACATCTTCATCTTTTGTTGGAGAGAGCCAAACGACTTCTTTGGCTGTAATTGGGGCATCACGTTACTAGAGTTACTACCAATACTACTACCATTAATGCTTTGTGCATGACCATAAGGTGCGCTTGGAGTACCAGGAGCAAATTTATTTTGGCCTTGCAAATGTGTACTACCATTTCCTGCCTTTGGAGCACCGCTGAGCACACTATAGCTATGGTCACGGCCGGATGTGTCAGGTTGCCCACTATCGGTTCGAGATCTCAGGGAAACATTATTCACTGGTGAAATTAATGGATTTGATTTGTTGCCCAGCGAAGATATTATATTGCTGTTATTTGCCCCGGGGTTGGTGCTTACTGGCGATATTAAATTATGCTCCGTACTAAATGCAGCATAACTATTGGCTTTATGTTGGTGCTGGTGCGGTAGCGGCGATTGTTGTTGCAAAGGACGTTGTGTAACTCTTTGCGGTGATGTGTTTCTGCTCTTAGAGCCAAAAGAGGTGTTCGAAATTACTGAGTCCTTATTATTTGAAGTAGTATTGCTTGTACTGTAGTTCGAGTTTGCAAGTGATGTTCTAGCGGCATAGTTGCTGGCCATGCTGTTGTGCGAAGGAGCAGTAGACGCAAAACTGGTATCATTAGTGGATGAGCTTTTGCTTGTATATCTTAGCGTTGCAGGATTTCCTTTATTGCCAAGGGCAATGATGTCTCCAAACAACTTTTGGTCGAAATCGACCAACACTGGTAATCCACCTTTAGTGAATTTGTTAAAAATGTTACATATACTTTTAATAAAAACAGTTCTTTCTTTTGCAGTATTGGTGGCCCAGTAGTATGGCTTACCTAAAAGCATCAACATGCCACAATCCGAGTCTTTATCCACTTGCACTTCTTGCAACTCGTCAAGGTTCCAAGTACGGCCAATTTGAAAAGAACCATTAGGATTTTCTCTACCTTTGTGTAATCTAACAGTTCCAGAGCGCTTAACCGCAAGTGATAAAATTCTTGTTTTTTTGTTTTTGGGCGATGAGTTAGGAGGTGGCCTCGATGAAGGATAGTGGGAGTCCTCGATGATGCGGACATGAGTGATGTAGGATTCGTGCAACGTGCCATCGGGTTCATAACGGGTGAAACAGTACTTGATAAGACGTTGCTTGTCTTGCTCATATTGCTGAGCAAGGTTGACGGCAGTCATGGGGCGCAGGCTAGCGGATTGGGAAAGGCTAGTGGTTTGTGGTGAAGATGTTGGAGATGTTGGTTGGCCAGTAATAGCGGTCTTGTCTTGATGATGATTTGATCCAGAACGGCGATGAAAATGAAGGTGATTATGGGACTGCAATTCTGAACCAAACTTCTTGAGGGACTCTTTTGGTGATCCGAGCATGTGTGTGTATATATTGCTAGTTTCCAATTGCAAACAATGCGTGTTTGCAGAAGGATTATTGAGTGATAAAATGATATCTAATGAGTATTTGTATACTAAGTCTCCAAAAGTACAGCTAGCGCTTAACCTTTCCGTGACTTACGCGCGTTGTGTTTGCTTTCTGTTTTCGTTTTCTGATTTTCAATTTGGATTTCCATGAATCAGGGGGTTCAAGTCATGTGGATAGTTTGAGAGGGTGTACCGTATGGTGGGTATACTTGTCAGGTGCACTTCATCGGCTGAAATTTTTTTTTTTTTTTTTTTTCTTTTTTCGCTTTTTGGTGCGCAGAGAAGAGGAAGCAAAAAGAGTGAAGAGAATAAGTAAAACGATTAATATACACTTTAAGGCTAATAATATTACATAAACTGGTAGTTGCAAGAAGGAAACCTGGTTCAATACATCAGATATCTGCGCCAATACACAATGTCCGATCTTGATCTTGATGAAGTGGATCAATACAATGAAAACCGTCTTAAGCTCTCCGCAACCAATAGATTAAGTGAGGGTTATTCAGAGGATGACTTGAGTGAGGACGAAGTGCTTGGCCTCGGAGAAGACGAAAACATTTCAGGAAGCAGTGACGAAGATGATGATGAAGCTTTTGGCGCTAATAAAGTAGGAGCTAAGGCAGAAGAAGAAGATAATGATGATGAGAACTGGGGCGGCAAGGAAAACATCTATGGTGGTGATGATCTTGATGCCATCAACAATAAAGAAGAAGCGAATGAGCTTGTTAAAGAGTCCATTAGACTTCAAAAGAAGCATATGGATGATTTGAACATGGACGATTTCGTTGATGAAGAAATGCTCTCTGAGTGGAAGAAAACTGCTACTGATTACGATCAATCCGCTACTGATGCAAAAAGCGCAGTTAAACAATCACAACGACAACTACAGGAAGTTATTCTAGGCAACAGGTTTGTTAAATTGGATAGCGAAGCTAAAAAGGATTTCATCGCTTCGGTTTTCCCAGAATATTTTCCGCTATGCAAAGAATTCGCTGAGTTGTATAACGGAACGTACCAGCAATTGTCACAGCTAAAAAATCAATCTAAGATTAATAAAGTAAAATTTGTGGCGTTGTCAGCGTATCTTAGTGCTATTGCCAACTATCTTAATATTCTTGTTTCAATGGTGAAAAATTCCGAAGATGACAACTTGACCATGAAGGACCACCCAATCATGGAGACTATTTTGGGATCCAGAGAAGCTTGGAGACAAGCTAGTGAGTTGAAGAATGTCAGTGATAAAGATCTCGAACAGGATGATGACGAGGAGGAGTTTAAGGAGGATAAAGAAGAAGATTTTGCCAGCGATCCTGTCAAGACTACCGAATGGAATGTCAGTGATGAAGAGCTTAGCAATGGTGAACTTAGAAACAGTGATATGAGTGATGATAATGAACAGGTTAATAGCAAGGACGAGCACGACCTTGACCTTAGCAAGGTCAAGCACAATTTCGTGAAACGTTTTGTCAAAGTCAATGACGCCATTGAAGGTGATATTGATGACGTTGATGCTGATGAGAAGAAATCTCGTAAGAAATCATTACGTTTTTACACTTCTAAAATTGATCAACAATCAAACAAGAAAGATGCCCGTTTTGCCGGTGATGAAGATTTGCCATACAAGGAACGACTCTTTGAAAGACAACAACGGCTCATTGAAGAAGCACGTAAGCGTGGTTTGGATAAATCTGACAAGGCTACTAACTTGGATAATGATGATTACGATAGTGCAGATGAACAAAAATTGGCACAACAGATAAATAGCTCCAGCACCAATGACTATGATGCTTTTTACAATTCCGTCAAGTTTGCTAAAGAGGACAAGCAAAATAAGAGAAAGCAAGCCCATAAGCAAGCAGTCAAAGCTGCCAAAGAAGGTAAATTGGCAGATATCATGGCTGATGAAAATATTGGAAATGATGGTAAGAGAGCTATTAATTATCAGATCTTGAAGAATAAAGGTTTGACGGCGAAAAGAAAGAAGGAAACGCAGAATTCCAGAGTTAAGAAGAGAAAGAAGTATGAACAAGCTCAAAAGAAACTTAAATCGGTCAGACAAGTGTTCAAGGGTCAACAGGGTGCTTATGGTGGTGAAAGCACTGGTATTAAGAAGAACTTGTCTAGAAGTGTTAAGCTCAAGTGAAGTATGGCTGCTAATTTGTAAAAGAAGTCTTACATTATTTTTTTTAAATCTTTTATCTGTTCAGTTTCTTGTTTAATTTATGCATTTTTTTTTTTTGATAGCGCTTACCATGGGCCATTATCTATACTAATGTAATATAAATCATATTTCTATCATTCTTTATCAATAACGTTATAGTGACAATAACTCTGACATTTTACTGTTGAGATCAGCTACTGACAAACCGTTCAACTCATTAATATCAAGGTTCAAGAACCGTTTAACTACTTGTTTCTAAATGGACTGTGGTCAGTCATTATTGTATTATACTAAGAACAAAGACACAAAGGTTTTGACATACCGCAACCACTATATTATTCTCCTCATGGGGCGCTAGCTCAGTAAACAATTCTTTTGGGTCCTCTCCATTGTCAAGTCTCCTAGCTATCCGTTTTGCTTTAGCTATGATGTTGTCTTTAATGCCGCACACTTGAGCACAGCTCAACAAAAAAAAAAAATATTAGTAAATTGGTGGCTATGAACATAGATGTCTCGTTGGCTTTGTCATAAGCTTGACCAAATATTCAAAGAATTATATCACTTACTATATACCAAAACTTCCAGTAGCTATCCCGTCTTCCAGTCTATACAAATACGTGATAGATTCATCTGAGAATCTGCTCTCATTCTTGCTACCCGCCCTCTTGGTGAAGCAAATACTCATATGATGATGCTTCATCCCCGGCAACTCAGTTCCTAGTATTCTGGGGCTGAAAATTTCCTTGAAATGAGTAGCAGCCACCACTCTGGGGCAATTTCTCTGTTGTGCCAAGTTTTTCATAATTGCTGCAAACAAAACAGGCCCATCACAAATATCAGTTCCTTTCCCAAACTCATCAATCACTATCAATGACTTTTCTGTACGCAATTGTAAGCATTTGGATATTTGATGACAATCAATCATAAAGGTGCTTTGGGTTTTGTTAACGGTTTCTCGAGTCATTATGCGGGTTAAAATCTTGTCTACCATACCAATTTTGGCATTTTTGGCGGGCACAAACCTATTTTGTATGTGTTAGTGGGTTTATATCAACCATTTCTCATTTAAAATATAAAGCTGTGTGCGTGCTGAAAGAAAAGGTTCAGTGCTTACGATCCAATTTGTGCCATAATAACGATTAAAGCAACTTGAGTAACATACACCGACTTGCCAGAAAAATTAGCTCCCGTCAACATTAAAATTCTCTCACTATCCAACTGCCAATTTTCCAACTCACTTGTATTGGTTTGCAAGTGAATCTTGTTTGGAATGTAAGCAGACTCAACAATTGTTTCGTATAACGGATGTCTACTTTCTTCCACTTGCAAGTCAATTCCGATAGTCATTTCTGGTCTGCAATAATTTTCATTAACAGCAACATGAGCAAGGCCCAAATAACAATCCAACTCAGCAAAAAGTTTACCGGAAATAAGTAATGTTGGTTGATGAGCTGTTACAATTTCCTGCTGCAAATTATGTAAGATTTCTATTTCCAAATCACATATAATGTTGTAAATGTCGCCGTAAGCATCATCCATTTCTGCAACTTTGTTATTCTTGAAAAATATGGTTGTTGTTGTTCTAAACACTTCCTCCCATTGCATATTGTTAGTTAATTCATCAAAAGGCAAGTCTAAGCTATTTCCGTACTCATCTGCGGTGTTAACTAAAAGCAAGTATCCCAATTGTGGGATGTATGCTGCATTCACTAATTTTTGCAATTGGAAGGGAAACTGTCCAGCGGCATCCGTGGCGGCTTGATTAAGTATTTCATCAAGATCATTGTATAATTTTTTCTTTTCGTCCAAAATGCTGCTAATTTGTTGATTTATGACTAATTTGCCTTCTAGTTTTGATGACTCAAAATCGATAATTGTTACCAAGTCTCCCAAAATTTTTTGAAATTCCGTTATTGGACACTGTTCGTATATATTGGAAATGATACTCTGTGAATCTGTGTTGCAAATTTTACCAATTAAGGAGGAGATATTATTAATAATAAAAATTCCCTTTTGAACATACTTTCTCAAGTTCTCCCAATCTACCAATCCAAGTTTGTTACTGGAAGTTAAGGATAGCAACTGAAAAATGTTTGGCAATCCGTGCATCAACTTTCGCAAATCAGCAACACAATCAACATTTTTCGAATCAGCCAAAAACTCAACTGTGTTATGTCTCTGTCTAATTTGGTCAATATTATAAAGTGGCATTGTAATCCAAGTTTTGAGTAGCTTTGATCCAATGGAAGATCCAGTGCAGTTAAGCAAGTCATATACGCTAGTTTTGGCATTCTTGACAAGTTCACCATATCTAGTGTTTGTATTGGGCAATACTTGCAATGCATACAATGAATCTTGGTCAATGAACATGTGGTTTTGCAAGTTTATAGTTTCAACGTATTGGATGATTGAAATATCAAAGCCATCATTATCAATTGTTAGATCTCTGCTAGCTTCCAAATGGTTCACAAGTCCACTAAATGCTTTCAATGCAACATTCAGCTCAGGAGAGCTCTGCAAGTTTTGTAACGTTGACTTCAAAATAGTGTTATTTTTGTTGTGCCGTTCAGATATTTTGAAAAGTAACAAAGAGATAAATTCATGGGCTTCCTTTGTGCTGAAAAATTCCTTTAATGGCCTTACCTGAATATCGAAATCAAAGACGTTTTTACAATTGGAATCAACATGACTAGGAACCTCCATCAAATATTGCTGAGTGGAGGCGTTTTGTTTGCATTTAGTTGAACCTAATAAGATAGAATGCAAATAGTCATACAAGTCAGCTGTAGTGATAATAATTGAGGGCTGGATCTGAGAAACTATGTTTTGTATGACATCAGTAATATGGTCTTTGTTAATAGCTATTGATTCTTCAGTAAGCCACAAGTTGAAATCTTCCACAATGCAAAGCCGAGACTCGCTGGTGTTAAGCGCCACTGCTGCAAGTTTTCCGTGGTAAAAATCAATCGCGAGTATAATATTGTGGCTAACCATTGCGTTTCTGTTCCGTGTACTTAGTTCGTGCTCCTCAGCAGCGGTATTGATTATTACTTCTGGAGTTTTATGGGAGACAAATAGTCTTTGACTGCTTTTGTTTGATGCAGCAGAGACTGTGGAACTTCCGGTCAAATTAGGGACTTTTTGTGAAGGCAGCATTGTACGATTAGCTGAGGAAGTGGTTGGAGCCGCTGTTGGCTCTGGCGAGTTGATACCCATAGACTTTTGGTGGTCTTCACGTAAACGTACTGGCCATGTTATGAGTGGATTGGTAATGTTTTGGAAAAGAACGTCTTGATTGGTATTACTATCATTTCCATAGTCACCAGCCACTTCTTCTGTCTGGATGTGGTGATCTTGGTGCTGAAGAACATACTGCTCCTGTAAATACAAACCGTCTTTTTGATTTAACGACTCATCAAAAGCAGAAGACTGTACTGTCTTATTTATACTATTATTCATAATATTCTGCGGGCTAACCGTTGTCAATGAGGAACCTATTGTTGAGTCACTGTGACCATCCATAGTAGTGTGGTTGAATAAAGAGGGTTGAATGATATACTGGTTACTATTTTCCACATCAACAACTTCGCTAAGTAGCGGCAAGTTAGCCAATTCTAATTCCGGATTCACTTGTGACCCCCTCTCAAAGTCAAATAGGCTTGAACCTTGATGTTTGTAAGTATATGACATAATTTCGGAGTTGGAATCAGAAATAAGATGACTCTTTGCAGTGCTAAATTTTTGGGTTTCTTCAGTAACCGGGCTATAAACCAAGCAAGGCTCATTATCGTTATCGCTGTGACTGTTATTGTCCATTGGTGGCAATGAAAAGTCACTGGTAGAGGTACCGGTAATAGAGCGGCTAATATTGGCGGTATAATGACAACTAGCCTCAGCACTACATGCGCCTTCAAGAAGCATAAGTCTTCTTCTTTTGCTACCACCAAATTCCTGCCTTCTGTTTTGACTTCCGTCATGTTGGCGACGAGGTGTCATTGAGCTTTGAGATTGGTCTCGTAGTTGTGCGGATTGAATATTACAAAGGTGGCAAAACAGTATACTCAACCTGGTATTGCAATCTGGTGGTGCCAAAATACAAAAGAATATTTAGAGAAAAAAATGTGTTTGCGAGTAAAAGCTAAGCGCCGGCGCCACCAAAATTTCTCAAAAAAGCTTTGTATGTGTTGATTTGCGATTATGCGTCTGCTTTTAAAGCTACAGATGCATTAAGCTACGAAATTACAGCCGCCACTTATCAACACCCACTCTTTTGCACATGAAATATACAAAATGTCATGCCATTCTTTCACAATATTTGACAGCACAACGCTTCGGTGGGCAACGCTTCGGTGGGCAACGCTTTGGTGGGCTCCGGCGTCATCAACCAGAAGTGGTATCACAACATGCATGATTCTACATGAAAAAGATGGCGATTGCCCAAGTTTTCGCCAGTTGAACTTTAATCTGATTTAGCTTGAGACTCTCTACTATTTTGCTTCTCTTTTACTCTCTTGTGGTTTCTACATTCACCCTCATAGATTGATTTCTTAGTTGCTTCATAATATATTTAGGCCAATTTTCTAATAATTGTAATAATAATACTAACAAGTACTGATAAAGTTGTTGAAAGAGAAGTAAAGACATAGTAACACACACACACACACACACACACACACACACACACGTATAAATCAAGAGAGGGCGCAACCTTAATCAACAATTGTAAAAAAAAAAAAAATTTTTTTTTCTTTAATTTTGCATTAAGGTATATTTACCATCATCAGTTTGTTACCTCGTATTTACTTTTCAGTGTCCAAGACATATCTACCAACGATCTTGCCTTGTTCCATCAACTTGTAAACATCTCCTAGTTGACTCAATCCAACAACTTTGATTGGGGAGTGCACAAGGCCTCTGGTAAAGTAGTCAATAGCTTCTCTAGTATCAGCTCTGTTACCAACATAAGAACCAATAATCTTGATAGATTTAACAACATGACTAAAGACGTCTGTTTTGACCACGGCATCAGCTGGTAAGCCAACAAGCACAACCTTACCTGTTGGTCTGACATATTGCACCGATGCGCCCATGGCCTTGTCACTAACACTAACATTAATGACACCATGAGGACCGCCGTTAGTAGCTTCTTGCACAGCTGCAACTAAGTCATTGGTCTTGGTAAAATCAACAAATTTTTCTGCACCCAATTCTTTAGCAGCTGCTTCCTTCTCAGCCCCACCATCGATACCAATGACACGGTAACCCATAGCCTTGGCGTATTGGACAGCAAGGGTACCCAAACCACCACCAGCACCTGAAATAGCCACCCATTGGCCCTGTTGCAAGTCTGCGCTCTTCAATGCTTTGTAAACAGTGACACCTGCGCACAAAATTGGAGCAATACCAGCCAAGTCAGCTCCTTTTGGAATCTTTGCAGCTTGCACTGCATCAGCGGTAGCGTATTGTTGGAAAGAACCGTCATGAGTGTAACCAGATAAGTCAGCGTGAGCACAGTTGGACTCATGACCTTGTTCACAATATTCACAAGATTGACAGGAGCCATTCAACCATTTAATACCTGCAAGATCACCAACTTTGAAATGTGTAACAGCATTACCAACAGCAACAACTTCACCAGCACCTTCGTGACCACCAACTAATGGCAACTTAGTTGGTAATGGCCAGTCACCTTTCCAGGCGTGCAAGTCAGTATGGCAGACGCCAGAGTACTTGACATTAACTAAAATTTCATTTGGTTTTGGCTTTGGCACAGGAATGTCTCTGTATTCTAATGGGCCCCCATTTGTGTCAAACACCACTGCCTTTTGTGAGGTTGGAATGGCAAGTCTAGCAAACGGAGTGGTGGAAAAGTTTCTTCCAGAAGCTCTAATCAAAAAGGATTGGTTGGTTTTTGTAATTGATTTAAACATTTTAAATTGCGTGCTGTATGTAGTACTATGAGTTACAGTTGAGAGGAAAAAAAAAGTATCTGCTGATGAAAAGACAGAATTGGAGACAGGAAAAGTGTCTTATGGGGACAGTCAGTATATATAGTCTCACGGGGAGGAAAAATTCTAAGAAGCGAACAAGGCGGAGACAGAAAAAGTAGGCCCAAGGGAATGGATTTGCCCCACATAGGACGTGGCTGCATATATTGTCTGTAAGCGCTCTGGGGTAATCCAGCTACTAGTGCTATAAAGTGAGTGTGGGTGGTGATTGTGGTGATTGTGTTGATTGTGGATCATTGGTGGTGAACGAGTGCATGTTCGTGGATGCACCACCATGCTGCAGAGTGACGCACACGTCCCTAGCTACCCGCCAGATCAGGCTGTCTGCACAGAGTTGCAAAAATGCGGGTCTGCAAAAAATCCACTGTGTTTTTAGTATGAACTAAGGGGATGCACACACCCTCTGGAGACATTATGTCACATGCGATGCAGACATGGTACTTTATATATACAGGGGTGGAATGGCCACTGGACCAATGGAATTGCCGCACTTGTGCCAAGCAACTCCACTTTGACAGGCATTTCAGCCGCGCGTCACAGAATCATCAATCATCAGCAAATAACAACACTTACACGAACAACTAAACAGCGCAGTCGCCAGATCCCAACTCTTTTAGCCAACTAGAACTGCTCCATTTACTTCCGGATGAACGAAGTCATGGACCAACCACACCCACACCCACACGTGAGTGAATGTACAAAACTTGGGGAAGCTCAACAGTCAACAAAAGCTTAATTTCCATTTAATGCTTACAGTATCAGGCTCCTGGATACTTTCCACATTTCCTCCTCTATATATTTTAGGCTGGTTGAAGTGCCACCGGCCAGCGTTTCTCAGAAAGATCAGTCTGCTGAAAGCTGAGGTTTACTCTTATCCCTTACACCACCACCTTTTCATCTTGAGTATGCCAGTCGTGTATGCATATTAGTTCAACTTGGTTATACTCTCGTACTTCTTGCCCTCTGCTCGTAAGCGCTGGTGACGGGGGTGTAATCAATTCGCTGTGATTGGTCAGCGCACTGAACAAAGAGAAGCCCGTTTTACTTAGCTGTTTACTTTGTGGTCGTTTCTGCCCCGCATTTTCTGTCAGTCGACGCTTCTAAATTTGTTTTGCTCCAGTAGACAGTAGGCCCGCCAAAGTGGCTTCTTTCATTGTTTTAAATACTTAGGTGCCGCAGCAGCGGTTTTGCCCCTCTTACAACTAGCGCTACCTGGCTGACTCCCCAAATTGTGATTCTCTAATGACCCTACATGTTTTGCAGATAGAAACTCTCTGTTAACCATAGACCATTCCCCGAAGCCGAGAGTGCCTATAGGCAGAGCAGATTAATTTTTTTTTTATGAACGACACAAGTTATGTCCTGCTGTCTGTTTTCACAGACACCAACATGCCAAAAAAAAAAAAAAAGAGAACCAAGAAAAAAAGGAAAATCAACAGCAAAATGCAGTTAAATAGTATTATTTAACTGCATTTTGCTGTTGATTTTCCTTTTTTTCTT
>JXWR01000543.1_pt1 | contig 19783 bp, 16 predicted proteins | sample 315541 | NCBI WGS metagenome assembly JXWR01 (sample SAMN03273951, study PRJNA271842) | soil metagenome | isolation source: rice field ambient CO2 | place: India: CRRI Experimental farm Cuttack,Odisha-753006 | collected 2013-12-17
GGAGCCAGTTGCCCACCGCACCGCATGGCTAGCGTTGACATAGGACTTAATTTTGTACGTTCGTTGTTTAGTCGGCATTGCCCAGCCTCCCCTATCAGGTTCAAGTTACCCTCCATCTTAGATGAAACGGTGTCGGTTGGCAATAGTGTCTGCTGGTAAACAGCTGGTTTTCTGCTGCAAAAGTGAGTCTAAATTAGTTGATAATATGCAAAACTTGCGGCGTAGCAACTCGGTCAGTTCGAAATTGATTTAACGGTTTTTCAGGCTTCTCATAGCCTAAAGCAATCCCCATCGCCACTACTTTATTCGCAGGCATCCCGAGTGCATTTCGTACAATGGCCGGATATTTAACCAATTCATAAGATGGTACTGACTGTACTCCGCGAGCAGTTGCGGCCAACATTAACGTCTGCGAAAAAGCGCCTAAATCATAGATTGACCAACTATTAGGGTTAGCGTCGAGCACGAGATAGGCAATCGCCGGTGCGCGATAAAGATTAGCACGACTATCCCAATAAGTGGTCGGGTCTGAGTCGATCACGGGCCGAAAAGTTCCGACCCAGTGCCCCATATTTTGGCTAGCAAACGCCGAAAAATCACCCCGGTGTACTTTGGCGAGATCAGCGTCTTCCGTCATCCCTTGCTCAGCGGCAGTAGCATAGTGTTGTTTAATATTAGTTAGTGCGTGCCCCGTTGCAATATAGACTTGCCATGGTTGTGAATTGCCCCACGAGGGGGTTTGCTGAGCATCCGTAACAATCATTGTTAATAACTGTGGCTCAATAGGGTCGTCTTTAAAAGCCCGGACTGAATGCCGGGTGTGAATCGCTTTAATTGTTTCCATGAATTTTTAGCTCCTATATTTTAAATAGTGATGAACAAAGAGAATAAATATCATTATAAAAGATAGTACTATCTTTTTCAAGTGAGAAAGCTTGGCTAGCTAAGCGCATCGTCATAAACCAGTAAACTAAAAACGTGGTAATACCGAGCCATTCATGCTCAGTATTACCACGTTTTTAACCAAATCAGGCCCTTGAAGTTACAGTCAACAAGCTATGAACACTGGCCTTAACAAGGCTGTCGTAGACCTTATTTTAATGCAATCTGTACCCGTCGTTGAAGATCTGGCACCACGGTCGCTTGGAACCATGGATTCTTCTTTTGCCAGCCATAATTTAGGGGCGATGGATGCACTAATGGGAAATAATCAGGCAAGTAATCCTGATAATTTTGAACCGTTGCAGTCAACGTCTTTTGCCGTGAACGTCCTAAATAAGCCTTAATTGCATATTGGCCCACAAGTAACGTCAGTTGAACGTTAGGCATCATTGCTAGCAGCGGTTCATGCCATTTATCCATGAAGCCCTTGCGCGGTGGCAAGTCACCGCTTTTGCCTTTACCAGGATAGTAGAAATCTAGTGGCATAACTGCAATGCGGTCACTTTGATAGAATTGCTCCCGCGTCACGCCCATCCAATCCCGAAGTCGGTCGCCGCTCGCATCATTGAAATACGTCTTGGTATTTTGGGCAATACGTCCCGGCGCCTGACTAATCACTAAAATAGTGGCTGTCGGTAACACATGAAATAATGGGTCCCACCCCTTCGCCGTATATTCAGCGTTATCGGGATCAGCCTTGATAGCTTCAGTAATTTCTTTGATTGTTGTGATATAGATGCACCTGCGATTCGTTTTTAGTTTTAGTGACGATACTTTTCCCATGCCTGTTTGATTAAGCTCAGAATATATTCAATCTGAGTATCATCTTTTATAATTACTTCATAATCTCCATTTCCCCAATGGCCGATACTGCTAACATCTCTCAATAAATTATTGGGATCGTTTAGTTCTCCTTTTGGTAAGTTAATCCAAATTTTTAACTGGCTTTTTTGCGGTAACAAATCAACCACATTATGATGTTTAATACGTAGTCCGATGTAAACTTTGGTCGGTTTAACTTCAAATTCTGAATCCCACAGCAAAATGGCGGCTTTAAGCTCATCATACAAGTCACAAATATTAGCAGTAGCTTTATCTAGGAACATTTCCTCAGTATAGGGCTTCAAATCACTTACCTGATCAACATCCGCTGCTTTCGAGATTACTTTGGATTGTGACGATAACGCACTAACCTTATTGGCAAAACGACTATTTTCACTATTATTCATAATTTGAAGCAGAGTCAAATAGCCATTCTCAGTTTTCCTAGCCTCATATAACTCAATTGGCAAATTGGGGTTATCGATAGCATCTTTTTGATAATTAGTATAACTACCAGCGATAAAAACAACCCGTGTTTGTGTCCAGTCAAAGTCAGCCACTCGCGCCCGTGCACCAAGCTTTTCATTGTAGGCTAACGTAAAATCGGCTTTATGTTGCAAAAGTGTGTTTAAATAGGCAGTGCCCTGATCAACTACGCTATCCTTAGACGTTCGTTTATATTCAATGATTATGAAAGCTCGAACCTCACTATCATACGCCACTGTATCCAACCGATAATGACCTACTGTAAATTCACTGACAATAAATTGAATCCCTAAAACTAATTCTAAATTATTTTCAATCAAATCTTGTAATTCACGCTCAATATTAAAACTTGAGACCCTAACCTTATTTAAACTATTTTTACTTTGATTTATTTTGTAGAGATCCATATTAACTCCTAATCAATGTTCATACTTATACTAGTATTTTACATCAATTAGTCATAGACACGAAGAAAAGTCCTAACCATGTTATTGCCCTAGATTAAACACGACTTCATAGTCCCAACATTCGCTTCAGCAGCTTTTCATTACGTTTATTATGGATCGGCACCATTAAGCGCGTAGTATATTTTGCCAAAACACCTTGCTTATACACAGATTTTTGATTACTAAACGTCTCAAAGCCTGTCTTACCGCCTTTATAGCGTCCCATTCCAGAATAACCCACACCACCGAAACCCATTGAATGCGAACCCGCATGCAAGGATAACTCATTAATATCTACTCCACCAGATGATGTCTGCGAAATAATTTGATTCAAATGCCTTGAACTCCTACCAAATAAGTACATGGCTAACGGCTTTTCATGAGAGTTAATAAAAGCGATGGCTTCATCAAGTGAATCATACGTAAAAATCGATAAAATAGGTCCAAAAATTTCATTTCTGGCAATCTGTAAATCTCGATCAGGATTAATCGCCAACGTTAATGGAATTAGCCGTCTTTTCACGTCCGGAACCAATTCATTATTTGGATTAATCGTTATCAGCCTAGTTCCCCGTTGCCGAGCTTCAGTAAGCATTCTCAAAATCCGATCGTAAGAACGATCGTTGATAATGGCAGAATATTCAGAATTATTAATGTAAGTTGGAAATGCTTGCGCAAGTTGTGCAGTGATTAAGCGCACGTATTCATCCAACTGGTCAGTGGGAAGTAACACATAATCGGTGTCCAAACAAATCTGACCACTATTACCAGAACGACTACGCGCAATCTTGGCAGCTGTCATTTGCTTGTTAGCATCTGGTAAAACAACGGCTGGATTTTTACCACCCAGTTCTAAAACAACCGGTGTTAAATTAGGAGCCGCCGCCGATAATACCTTCTTACCAGTTTCAGAGCCACCTGTAAAAACTAGTTTGTCCCAATCCAGTGCTGAAAACTGAGCCGCAATATCAGCTTCTCCTGTCACTACTGCAAAGTTCTTTTCATTTAAATACTGTTGTGACAATTTCTGGACCAGTGCCGCTGTCTTAGGGGTATACTCAGAGATCTTTACCATCACTCGATTCCCCGCTGCAATCGCTTCTACCGCTGGATCTAGCGCAAGATCGATTGGTGCATTAAACGGCGACATGATACCAACTACACCTAATGGTTCATTATAAACATACTGTTTAGTTCCAGTTAATGCCATCAAACCCGACCGTTGCTTAGCTGGTAGTATCCATTTACGAAGATGCTTCTTAATATATGCAATCGTCGCTAGTGGTCCGGTTAAATCAGCACTTACAATTTGTAGCGGATCACGCTGCCCAAAATCTGCTTGAAGTGCCGTGATTAATTCTGAAATATTATCCCGAATCAATGCCTCAATCTGATTTAAAACAGTCACACGCTCTTCATAGGTCATTGGTTACGCACGGTCATACTGTGTCTTTTGCAAGTTAAAAATTTGGTGCATCTCATTAATTGTAGTCATCATAGCTCTCCTTTTTAATCGAACAATCGTTTAATTATAGACAAAAAAATATCATGTTCTGATATTTTATTTTTTCAATAGTGCATTCATACACATCACAACCACTTGATCGATCATAATTGTCTTATTATCAATTTGACGTGTTTTTAAGGCTTTAACAAACAAAACAATTGGTGCGTAAACAAAACCTAAAATAACTGCCGGTGAAGAAATGACAAATTCAGGTGTATGTTTGACTGCTTCAAAAAGTTGCTCGAAACCTTGATAGGATTCCTCCTTTTTGATTTTTAAGCTATCAAGAATGGGCGAATTATTGAATTGTTCAATAATCATTAATGCTTCGTAATATTGCATGCCGAAATCGTATAACGCATACATAAACTGTTGGACAAACTTAACTGAGTTATTGGGTTTGGTATTGATATTTTGACTTAAAAATGCTGCTAACTGTCGCTTTTTAGCAAGGTAGACCTGCTTTAGAAGATCCTCTTTATCTGAAAAATAAACGTAAATAGTTGACGAAGAAATACCACTCGCTTTGGCAATTTTGGACATCGAAACATCCGCAATTCCCTCTTTTAGAATAATACGACTTACTTCATCGATAATACTCTTCTCTTTGTCTAAATCTTTTTCCCGCATATTTGGCACCCTCTTTTAATCGATTGAACGTTTGATTAATAATATAAAACTATCCCTAATAAATGTCAATTAAAATTATTAGAAATTTTATGGATGTGGCACCTGTACGCAAAAAATCACTAGCTATATATACCTGAGAATCTACAATCAGCATCTTGAGGATTGGGTATACTCAAAAACGGCAAGCCTTTTTGAGGAGCACCTGCCGCTTACTTTGCTATTATCAATCAATTGAGTATAGTGATAACCAGGCTATTTCAATCTAGCCTTAATATCAGCATCTGAAAAATCGTTCCGTCCTTTCTTATTTCGCCATTATTTAATGGTAATTGCATATCTATATACTGCTTACACTTTAGTAAGGTAACTGTAATTCTTTGCAGCCTTATCTAAACTGTTATAAATATGACCATCAAAAACAGATTAGAATTCCTATTCACCTAATAAATCCGTAACTATTGAAAAACAAATTTTAGCATCACTTATGGTACGGACTTCCCACATTAATCATAAACGCCCGATAAACCTGCTCCGACAGCACTAACCGCATTAATTGGTGAGGTAACGTGAAACGCCCAAACGAAATCTGATTATCCGCGCGCTTCAGCACTTCCGGTGATAACCCCAGCGAACCACCGATTACGAAATCAATATCACTGTGACCATACGTCGTTAGTTTATCAATTTCCGCCGCAAATTCTTCACTCGAGCGTTCTTTGCCCAAAATTGCTAGCGCGTATACGTAATCGCGATCCTTGATCTTTTCTAGGATCCGTTGGCCCTCTTTGGCCTTCACATTTTCCATCTCTGCGTTACTTAATGACTCTGGAGCCTTTTCATCTGGCACTTCAACAATCTGGAATTTTGCAAATTTACTCATTCTTTTCGCATATTCCGCAATCCCCTGTTTGAAGTATTTCTCTTTTAATTTCCCGACACAGATAATTTTGATGTTCATAATTGACCGCCTTTACACAAGTTATTAACATAGTTATCCACAGGTGCATAACTCAATAATCAATATATTGTGTTGAACACCAGTTCGCCACAATATTTATTTAGCCTCGTTTTGTCAAGACCTTTCCGACTTATCCACAGTTTTGCACAGCAACACTTGTTCGTGGATTCCGGTTACAAATCCTATTATATCAAGAACCGAGGCCTATTAAAATAACTTTTTAAAATTAAATCCACAGGCCAGTCCGGCGCCTGTGGATAACTTTTAAACAAGCTTCAACCCCGTGGTTCCGGCTGTTCATAAATTTCGACTAACGCGGCTAAAATTTATCACCAAAGTTGTCCACACTTTTGCACACCATCAAATTCGACAATAAATGCTTTCTGCTATTTCAACCAGTTTGTTCGGCTTTTGTCGCAACCATTGCCAGCTTTCGCAAATTTAGTCGATTATTGAAAATCGATTCTTCGTTTTTTCATGATTTCAGCTACTAACCTAAAAAAACGCCCCCGACTGCTTTATCCAGTCAGGGACGTTTATGAAATTCTCATTTATTAGTTACTTTGTTTAGTTAACGTTTTGGTAGTTTCCGTCAACTTCATGTTGGCTGTCTTGAGTTTTCCGTTATGGTAGTATTTCACCGTCACGGTATCATTAACCGAATGGGCATACAGGGCACTCCGTAACGTGGCTAAGCTGGTCACTTTCTTGCCACCTAGCTCCGTAATCACATCGTACTTCGTTAACCCAGCAGCTTTAGCCGGTGAACCTGAGTACGTCTTCATGATGACGACACCCTTCGTCACACTGGTTGGTAACTTAAGAACAGACTTCTGATCACTAGAAGAAATATTGGATAGGTCATAGGTTGCAACCCCTAAAGCCGGCCGAACGACTTCACCCTTTTGAACCAATTCATTGATGATCTTCACAACTTCATTACTTGGAATTGCAAAGCCCATCCCTTCGACACTAGTCCCAGAATTATCTGAGGCCAACTTCATCGAGTTGATCCCGATAACTTGTCCAGCAATGTTGAACAACGGACCACCAGAGTTTCCAGAGTTAATTGCCGTATCTGTTTGGATAACCGTCGCGTACCCCGTCGTTTGACCAGATGTATTCGTCGTCGCCACGGTCCGCTTCTTCGCTGAAATGATTCCTTGCGTCAAGGTCGTTGCGTAATTAGAGCCCATCGGTGACCCAATGGCTAAGGCCGTTTCACCAACCTTGATATTATCTGAGTTACCAAAGCTAGCCGTCTTCGTTACTTTAGAAGAATTGATTTTCAGAACGGCCAAGTCAGTCACAGAATCGGTTCCGACAATTTTAGCTGACAACTTAGTCCCATCACTCATAATCACTCGAATGGCACTTGAACCACTCACCACGTGATTATTCGTTACAATATAAGCCGCGTCACCGCTCTTCTTATAGATCAACCCAGAACCTTCACTGTACTCTTCCAGCTTACTAGAGCTAGAATCTGAACTGGATGAACTATCACTGCCAGACGAGTCATCGCCACCCAAAATACCACTCCAACTGCTTGAAGAGCTCTTCTTTTGGAGATTAATGACCGATACAACGGCCGCCTTGTTATTTTCAAACACCTTGGTCGCCTGTGAACTGACATTGACCTTAACGTTCGTCGTTGACGTTGACCCAGATTTATTAGAACCAGTTGGTACACTGGTCGATGACGTTGCGATGTTATTGTTTTGGAAATAATTAATACCGCCGTAAGCAACACCACCACCGATTAAACCAGCTACTAGTGCGGTTACTGCGACTTTGATTAATGATTTATTAGCCATAATTGCGCGTCGAAACGCGATCCCTCCCTACTAATGCTTATTTTAAGTTTATTTTAGCGAAAAAGTGTGATTTTTTTATGACTGAAGCGTTGTGAAACATTAAAGCTAACCTATAACGTGATTAACTTAGTCGCTTGTTCTGGCTCCGTATCGTACAATTGAAAATCATGCTCAACGCCAAAATCTCGTTCCGTCATCATGGAAGCAACCGTTAAATGCGCCAAGGACTTCAAGTTATTATCCTGACTACGATGCCCTAAGTAAATCCGCTTGGTATGCCGGCCAATCACATCCATCAAGGCGTTCGCACCATCTTCATTCGATAAATGGCCCTCATCACCAATAATTCGCTGCTTTAATGGCCATGGATACCGACCCATCCGCAACATTTCTAAGTCATGATTACATTCAAATAAATAGCCGTCAGCGTCTTTGATTACACCTTCAACGTGCTCTGAAACGTAGCCCGTATCCGTAATGATGACAAACGATTTTCCGGCATGATGTAGTTCATAAAATTGTGGCTCGGCCGCATCATGTGACACACTAAATGATTCCACGTCGAGATCACCTAGTCCGAGCGTCGTGTTCGGGTCAAAGACATGACATAATTCGGCAGGAACGTTGCCGATTTTATGCGCCATTGCGTCCCAGGTCCCCTGATTAGCATAAACATCCATGCCATACTTCCGCGCTAAAATCCCCGCAGAATGGCAGTGATCAGTGTGTTCATGGCTAATAAATAAACTATCGACTTCATTAATATCACGATCGATCGACGCCATTAAATTAGCAATTTTTTTGCCACTTAGCCCCGCATCAACCAATACTTTGTGCTCTGGCGTTTCGATGTATGTCACGTTACCCGTACTACCCGATGCCAGAATGCTTACTTTCATATCATCCGTTGCTAATTTTAATACCATTATTTAGGCTCTTCCTATCTCTGAAATCCATTACTATCTTCATATGATACACGCTTTTAGCGGGGTTGAAAAGCAAGCCACCTGCAAGTGCTCAAACTTAACGTCCACGACTATCGCCATCACGCGGTTAGTCTAGTTTACTGTCGTGTATGCGCACACTAGTTTACCGGCCATTAAACTCACACGAAACCGCGAACATCAACGCTGAGCAATCCACGCTACGTCATGCCACCTCGACATTGGCGTATCACAACTAGTCAAAAATCTAGTCACCAAAAAACGGGCCTGTTAGGAAAAACACTCTTCTTCACAGCACCCGTTATTCGACAACGACACCTAGTCGTTAAATTGGTTTTCACTAATCAATTGCATTCCACATCATTCCGACCGTCGCATCTAAACTACTCGTATCACTAGCCGTACTACCGTTCTTCATTGAAGAACCAGTAAAGGCATTGATACGGTGCAGTGTAACGTTAGAACTATTCTTACCCCGGACCGCAAAGATCCACGTTGGGACGTAAACACTACTATCCTTCAATTTCAATAACCGAGAATACCCAAGCTTTGCCCAAACGATCCGGGAACTACTTGCCACCTGATTATATTGATACAACGCAACCAGGGCCTTTTTTTCACTGATCGTAACAGCCTTTTCGCGTAAAGTTTTGACGTGATTGACGTACGTCTGAGTATAACTTGTCAGCTGCTTGTTTTTATTAACAAATAGGTGGACTTGCCCAGCGCCAGTCATGATCTCGCCATCCGCAACCTTTTGAACAAAAACGTAATCGCCGTTAGACGACAAATCCGCATCATAGACGTACTCGGTTCCATGGATTACATTGGTCCGCTGACTCATAAACGTCGTCAAGTCCGCTTTAGGATTGCGGGTATCGATAGTGGTGGTTGCCCGTAGTGTGCTCACGAGCTTACCACCACTTTGCACCCGGGCTGTCTGTTCAGTTAACTGACTCAACAATTGTTTGAGACCACTCTCGTTACTGCCCGCAATATAGTAACCCGTCCCTTCGCTCGTGTCCGGGTTTTTAAAGCTAATATTATCTGCGCGCATTTCACGAATTATCGTGGTCGCCGTATCACCAGTCGTTTGTGTCGACTTAGAGCTCGTTTGCACGAACATAAAACCCAAGAAGATATCTAGAACAACAAATGCTAGTAGGAAAATCCACTCAATTCTCCGAAAATTCATGCGGCCACCTCCTAAGATCCACTTAACATCGACGTATATGTCCGCCAAGTGCCATTATAGTAGACATAATACGTCGGCGTCAGGTCGATCACGAGTTTGGACGACTTGTTCTGTGACCATTCGTAGCCAAGTTCAATACTGCCAATTTTACTGTCTTTATAACCAGCGGCCTTCAGACGTTTTAACACACTTGTCGAACTCGGTAAGGTCACCGCTTGCTTCTGACCAGTAGTTGGTACTGGCACCTGCAAACTGTACAGTGAGAAGTAGTAACGGTCTAACCCGTTAGAAGTGAGCTGAATCCGGACATCGCCATTTTCGGTCTGATTAAAGATCGGGAACCCTTCAACATAGCTCCGGTAAATGACACTATTACTCGTTGCGTCAAAACCGTAGTAGCGGATATTATCCATTGGGACACCGAGACTAGTTAACAAATTGAAGCTCTTCTTTAGCTGATTAGTCAGTGATAGGTTCCGCGTGGTTCCTGAATCACTATAATCTTCGAAATACACTGTTCCTAGCTTAGAATCCACCGTCATGCGCTTGTAACTACCCGTTGTATACTCCTGCTTACCACTGCGATTATGCACTGAAACGGTCGAATTACCATCCGCATCTAGTAATCGGTTGGCAATCTCACTCGCAGCCGCTTTACTCATCAAGTAGCTATAATGTTGCATCGTAACTTGCTTTGGATAATCAATATACGTTGTATTATCCTCATAGGTCATCTTGACAGCAATCCGTTTGACCTTGTCGACTGCCAAAACTTTTTTCAACGACGACAGAGATTTTTTCTTCAACCGAACACTATAAATCTCATGATGGTCATCATTCAAAAAGTAGATGTGATTCGTATCATTGATTGGAATCACGATCCGACTAAATTCCGAGGAGCGAAAATTACTGAGATGTTGCTTGAAGACCGTATTAAACATACTGACAGTAATACTGTCAGGAAAGTTCAATACGTACGAATCAGTTCCATTTAAGAGCGCACGGTAGCTTTTTGCCGACGTAATGCGAACTTTAGAGATACTCCGCGCATCCCATTTGCGTAACTGCTCACTAAATTGACTGACTAAGCTGACATTTTTATTAATCAGCAGGGATTGGCCACCCTGACTGTTAGTGTGAATTAATTGTGTCGGTAAATAAATATCATCGATTGTCCGAGTTGTCAACGAAGAGTTCGATGACGTCGTACTAACCTTGCTTTCATGCTCATAGCGTGACGGATTCAACCAGATATACATGGATAAAACCACGCTCAATAAGATCAGAATCGTCAATAAAATGGGTAAGATAAAGCGTCTAAGCTTGTGAGGCGTCATCCCAAAGGTCCTCCTCCTCATAAGGTTCGTATGGCAAGGAGATATAGAACGTAGACCCCTTACCTTCAACACTATCAACCCAAATACGACCGCCGAGCATCTGAACAACTTCTTTTGAAATCGCCAAACCGAGGCCCGTCCCACCTTGGGCCCGTGACCGCGCCTTGTCGACTCGGAAGAATCGGTCAAAGACGTGTCCTAAGTCGGCCCGTGGGATACCCAAGCCCTGATCACTAATACTAATGATCACTTGGTTATGCGTCTCTAACAGCCGACAAGTCACGACACCGCCATCAGGTGAATACTTGATCGCATTATTCATAATGTTATCCAATACTTGAGTGAATTTATCGGTATCAATTTCAACCCACAGATCACGCTTGGTAAACTCGCGCTTAATAGTGTAATACTTAGCTGGATTATCATCCTTCTTTAAGATCATATCAAACCGATCAAGCACGTAATTGAACATCTCATTAATATTGACCAATTCCATATCGACCCGGGTGGTCCCTGAGTCCATCCGTGATAGACTTAAGAGTTCATTGATCATTCGAATCATACGATCAGTTTCTTCTTGAGTGACCTTCAAAAATCCTGGGGCCACTTCAGGATCCTTCCACGCACCATCACTTAGTGCTTCAATATAACTCCGCAAACTAGTCAGTGGTGTCCGTAATTCATGAGACACGTTCGAAACAAATTGTTTCCGGTCATTATCAATCTTTTGTTGTTCCGTGACATCGTGGAGCACACAGACTAACCCACTAATAAACCCAGACTCCCGTTGAATTAACGAGAAGTAGGCATTCAAGATTAGGTCACGCTCGTTCGAAGAAAAATCAAGCATCAATTCATCTTGATTTTCAATCAAATCACGCAATGAATAATCATCACGGATTTTTAAAATATCTAAAATCGAGTTACCGATTGCCTTTTCGGCCGTAACGTCCATAAAGTCCGAGGCTGTTTCATTGATGATGGTAATATTACCCCGGCGATCCGTGGCAATCACGCCATCACTCATGTGTGAGAGCACACTATCCAACCGGCGTCGCTCAGCTTCTGTCGACTCTTGCGATTCTTCCACTCGAATCGACAAGTTATTAATGGCTTTAGCCAACTGGCCCAACTCATCATCGCTATAAACTCGGACTTGCCCCGCATAATCACCACGGGCAATTCGTTGCGTCTGCTGCTTCATTTCTTCGATTGGACGAGTTATTGCCCGGGCAATAATGATTGCAATTCCCAGTCCCAAGACCATCGCAGCAAGTGACGCAATCACAAAGATTCCCATAATGTTGTTAATCGTACTGTAGACAGACTTCATATTTGCCCGTACATACAGTACCCCAACTAACTGACTGCTATTACCCGCTGAATTGGAGCTATATAGCGGCACGATTGAAACGTAGTAGCGTCCATTATTCTGAGTGTCATAGGTACTTTTAGTGTAAGTTCGATTATTATAGATCGCATTCTTGACGTTTCGATCGGTCGTTTTTTGTCCAACTACTGACTGATCATTAACATCACTCGTCCCACGAATTGTTCCTTTGCTGTCAACAACTTGGATTTCATCAACATTCGTATTGTTGTAGTTCGACAAAATCGTCTTGATTTGGCCGTTGGCCTTGCGCGTACTGCTGACGGTCAATTGTTCGGACAACGAATTATCAATATAAGTTGGAATTTGCACCGACTGTTTAAAATCCTGGATGTTCTTTGATTCCAACTGTTTCACAAAGATTGCACCCACGATTTCCAACGTAATCAATAATAGAAGGGCAAACACGAGCGCAATTTTGAAATTAATTGTTTTAAAAAAATTTTTCCGTTTAAATCTCAACACGGTTTAGCAACCTCTACTCATTTTCAGGATTGCGGAGATAGTAACCCACGCCCCGCCGCGTCACCAGCCATTTTGGATGACTCGGGTTATCTTCAACTTTTTCACGTAACCGCCGCACGGTCACATCAACTGTCCGGACATCACCAAAGTAATCATAGCCCCAGACCGTCTGCAACAAGTGTTCCCGCGTCATGACTTGGCCGATATGTTGGGCTAAGTAATGTAACAGTTCAAATTCACGGTGCGTTAATTCGATGTTTTCACCGCGTTTGGAAACCATATAAGCTTCTGGATGAATCACCAGATCGCCAATTTCAATGTCTGAATTTTCTTCAACTTCAGCTGGTTGAGCACTTGGTGCACCTTGCCGCCGTAGATTTGCTTTGACTCGAGCCACGAGTTCCCGGTTTGAGAACGGTTTGGTCACATAGTCGTCCGCGCCCAGTTCCAAGCCCAACACCTTGTCTAATTCAGAGTCCTTTGCCGTTACCATGATAATTGGCATATCATAGTTCTTCCGTACTTGTCGAGCAACTTCCAAGCCATCCATCTTAGGCAACATCAAATCTAACAAAATCAAATCAGGGTGGACTTCATCCACTTTTTGTAAGGCTTCCTCTCCGTCAGCTGCAACGTGAACTTCATAGCCTTCTTTGGTCAGATTAAATTTCATGATATCAGAGATGGGCTTTTCATCATCAACTACTAAGATTTTTTTCATAACGATTCTTCCTCCTTAGGGGAAAACAGGTTTACATTTCAATTTTTAGGGTGATTCGCGATATATTACGAGAAAACAGGTCCTTTCTCGTGTCAGGGTTGGTTGAAACTAAATTCAACACTGGTTTTAGTATATCACAAATGTAGTTGGCTTTCTTTGATTGCTAATCCGCGTGGCCGTAGTATTTCCCGGGAAATCATTTGCCAGTTCAAGCAATCGTTTTCACCAATTAATTACTCAAAAAAACACTTTTTTCGAAAAAACTTTCGAAATAGTGTTGTCAGAACTCAAAATTCATGATATTATATTTTTTGTTGAGTTATGGGCAGTTAGCTCAGCTGGCAGAGCAACGGACTCTTAATCCGTGGGTCCAGGGTTCGATCCCCTGACTGCCCATCATATAACCACACTAATCAGTTTTCACGCCGTGATAATCCACCGTGAAAGCTGATTTTTTTATTCCTACAAAAAAGCCTCAGGAAGTACAACGCAAAGTGCGTGTGACGTCCCTGGGGCTTTTTCTAACGATCTAATGTTTACCATCAGCGTAGCTAAGTAACTCAATTGCTAGGGTTATTCTTGATCAATATGGAAATAACCTTCAGGAGCTGCACTCGGCTGTGCTTGATGCCAATGTTGGCTACTACTTCCATATTTAGTTGGTTGTGGATCCGGTCCCATTGCAACAAAGCGCCGGCCCAATGCGTCCATAAAAATAACGACCCGCTGATATTCACGCGCAGGTGCAACTAACGTACAATTCTCATGCTTAATGCCGTAAACATCTACAAAATCCATTCCGACCACTTAGCTTTCTTGTTTAGCTGACAACCCGTCACTTCAAATAAAAACCGAACCAGTTAATGATAATGGTTCGGCCCAACAGTTACTATTGTGGTTGAACGTTCGTTGCTTGGGGGCCACGATCGCCCTGTTCTCATCATAAGTTACTTTTTGACCTTCATCTAAGGTTTTAAAGCCATCAGTTTGAATCGCTGAAAAATGAACAAAGACATCGGTACCGTCTTCACCCGTAATAAAACCAAACCCTTTATCCGCATTGAACCATTTTACTGTACCATTCTTCATTATTAGATAAGTCCTCTCAGAACTGACTGCAGTAACAACATCGTTAACCTTGGGAGCGCCAATCAATCATAACGTTCCACGCGTTAAGTGGCTTAAGTATATCACATCCCTAGTTTTTAATCGCTGAAAACGGTGTGCATAACGTATGACTTTCCCTCACGATTCCTGCATACTGAGGTGTAAAGGGGTGACTAAGTATGCAACACACGACTCGTCAGGCAGCCCTACATATGATCCAAACCGCCCCCGTCTTCACGTTAGCAACTGTTGATGCGGACGGCTTTCCGACCATGGTAGCGCTCAGTCCCTTACCTATCAAACGGAGCCTAGAAGAACTTTACTTCTATACTAGTCGTCAAACTTCAACAACGCAGAACATTCAAAACTGGCGTCAAGCGAGTTTATTCTATTACCAACTGTCAGACTATGCGTCAATTATGCTTCGGGGAAAACTCTCATTAGTCGGTACCAACGTTTTTGAACAAGATTGGCGGGCTGAACTAACGGACTTTCAGCAGCAACTAAATTACAAAGACCCTGTCATTCTCAGGTTTCAGACAAGTTCAATCAAGATTCGCCAGATGATGACGATCGACCATCTCGAACTCGTTGATCAGCCCACTGACGGCACCGCTCACTTAGATTAGCCGTTACAAATTAGGTCTTCTCAGAAAGGCACAACCGAAGCGCCACGACTAGATTCTACACAAATTCTAGTTGTGGCGCTTCGTGCTTTGGTCATCCAACAACTAGCATGGCTCGAAGCGTGATATCACTTTCAAACCAGTTATTAATGCAAGCTCGTCCGACTATTCCGGGCGAGCATCAAAGACCAAGTATCATCAGCATAAGCCAAAACACTTTGTTCATTCACCTTCGAAAACAACGCCACTTTCAACCTCGTCAGCCCCTACTTTCATCACCAATATTTGCGAGTCTTGTAAAAAGAGACTAGGCTGTAGTTATGGTTAATATTTTTATATTTAGGATTACTTATTGCAATTTTTAATGACCGAACTAAGGAGTGTGGACTTATGAAACTTATTAGATTGCGAATTGAAAATGACGCGATGGATATCGCTTATCATCCAGTATCGGGACAAGCCGCAACGGCCCATTACCTGATTGCCTATAATTCTGACCAAACAATTGGTGAAAATCTAGAGAACATCAAGGTTCGCTTAGCCGGACTTCAATTCGATGCTGCTATTCTTGAAAACGGACTGTCCTATCCATTCTCAGACACAATCGTCGGTGTCAACTATGATCGCATTGATGTCGGGCTAGCTTTGACTAATTTGCTTAATATCCCAGTCGTTAGCCAAGCTGCCGTTGATCAACTTGGACTAGCAGCCGCAGTTAAAGCTAAAAGTGCCTATTTAAAATGGCATTTGGATTACTACGGCCAATACCACGGTGTCCGTAATAATGGTCAAGAAGCCATGTTGACCATTGGTAACGGTTATTTTGGTCTACGGGGCGCCTTTTTGGAAAGTCACGCCGACAAGGACAATTATCCTGGGACATACGTTGCCGGGGTCTATGATCAAACCACCACGACTGTTCATGACCACCAAGTTAAGAATGAAGATTTAGTCAATTTACCGAACGCTCAGTTCATGACTTTCGGTATTGATCATCAGACTCCCTTTACACTCAACGAACATGATTTACAAGACGCTTATCGGAGCCTTGATTTGAAAACGGGACTCTTGACGACCACTAAATTGATTCAGCTCGCTTCCGGACATCAACTCAGAATCCGGTCGCAGAAAGTCGCCAACATGCGTGATTGGCACCGTTACAGCATTCGTTACCAAGTCACCCCACTCAACTTTGCGGGTAGTCTACAAATCTATACCGAAATCGACGGTAGCGTCGTGAATAGCAACGTTAGCCGCTATAACGTCTTCGATCAGCATCATCTGAAGACTATGGGCATCGAAACGGCTGCTAATACCGTCTACCTTTCTGGTCAGACCAAATCATCACATATCAATTACACAATTGGGGCCAAACTAACTAGCCCAGACGTTCCTGCCATTGAGAACTTTAATAGCACGCAACAACCTCAGGGCGTTCAGCAAACCGTTTCACTGGCGGTAGAAGCTGGTAAAACGTATACCTTCGATAAGAACGTCGTCATTGCAACTAGTAATGACCATAGTGATCCCAAGTTGACCCACGTCCAAGCCGAGCTCGACCAGTCCAGTTTTGACAATACGGTAACCACTAGCAAGGACTATTGGGAAGCGACTTGGCGAGCCACGGATATTAAGATCCGTGGCGATATTACAAGCCAACGCTTACTACGCGTCAATATTTACCACAGTTTCGTTTCCGCTGCCGCAATTGAAAGCGGCCAATTAGACGCTTCCGTTGGTGCTCGGGGGCTCCACGGAGAAGCTTACCGGGGACACGTCTTTTGGGACGAAATGTTCATTTTACCATTCTACACGTTGCACCGACCGGAACTAGCCAAACAACTCTTAGCTTATCGTTACCGGCGACTACCAATGGCGCGTAAAAATGCCGAAGCAGAAGGCTATGCGGGAGCCATGTACCCCTGGCAATCAGCATCCAAGGGTGATGAACAATCTCAATTCACTCACTTAAATCCCATTACTAAAACCTGGGATCCAGATAATAGCCGGCTCCAGCGACACGTCTCGTTAGATATTGCCTACAACGTCTGGTTTTACTACCACGTTACTCAGGACCGTGATTTCTTAACTCATTATGGTATGGAAATGTTGCTATCGATCGCAGCCTTTTGGATCAGTAAAGCAGATTATGACCAAGCTAATGGCCGTTATAACATTAGTGGGGTCATGGGACCAGATGAATTCCATGAAAACTATCCAAACAGCACGACCGCTGGATTGAAGAATAACGCCTATACCAATATCATGGTTGCGTGGCTCTTTGACACGATCACCACGCTTCGGGCGCAGATGCCCCAAGCTGCTTTTCAAGCGGCAGCTCAGGCCGCACAATTTGACTCAACGGCTGAGCAAGCGTTAACGACGATCAGTCATCAATTAACACTTGAAATCAATCGTCGGGGAATCATTGCTCAATTTGAGGGGTACTTCAACCTACCGACGCTTGACTTTCAAGCTTATCGGCAAAAGTACGGTGACATCGCCCGGATGGACCGGATCTTGAAAGCAGAGTCTAAGACACCCGATGCTTACCAAGTGGCCAAACAAGCAGACGCCTTGATGGCCTTTTATAACTTCGATGTCACAACTGTTCAGAAGATTATTGAAAAAATGGGATATCAACTTCCTAAAGAGTATCTGACCCATAACATTCAATACTATTTAGCGCGCACAACGCATGGTTCCACTCTCTCGCGGATCGTTTACGCCGTTTTGAATCAGCTTGACGATAACGACGATGATGCCTGGAAGCTTTTCTCAGAGGCCCTCGCATCCGACTATTACGACATTCAAGGTGGGACGACCGCTGAAGGGATTCACCTCGGCGTCATGTGTGCGACCTTAAACCTGACGACACGGAACTTTGGCGGGGTCAATCCACTAGGTGCCCACTTACAGGTGAACCCACGGCTACCTGAACACTGGCAAACATTGAAATTCAAGCATCTCTTTCGGGGCGTTCACTATGTTTTCGTTATCGATCATCAACGGGTAACCGTCACTGCGGACCAACCCAGCACGATTATGATTGGAAAACAGCATTACCAATTACAAGCTAAGAAACCACTTTCCGTCACTTATACCGATTAATCTAGGAGGCATTCAACATGGTTAAATTTGCAGCAATCAAGGGGTTTGTCTTTGACCTCGATGGCGTTATCACGGACACATCTACTTTTCATAGCCAAGCTTGGCACCAGATCGCCGATAAAGTCGGGGTCAGTTGGAATGATCAATTAGCTGACGCGCTCAAAGGTATCAGTCGGATGGATTCACTCAACCTCATTCTAGCTCAAGGGCACCGAGAAAATGACTTCACACCGGCCCAAAAACAAGCGCTAGCTACGGAAAAGAACACCAATTATTTGCAGCTCGTTAACCAAATGACCCCAGCCAACATTCTACCAGGCATCACCGCCTTTTTGACTGAATTAACAACGGCTGGCTACGCATTGTCACTCGCTTCAGCATCAAAAAATGCTCCGCTTGTGCTACGTAAACTCGGTCTTAGTGACTACTTTACGAAGGCCGTCGACCCCGCTAGTCTCAAACACGGTAAACCTGATCCCGAGATTTTTCGGCGCGGTGCTGAGATTTTAGGCCTTAATCCAGCTGACTGTATTGGTGTCGAGGACGCGGCGGCTGGCGTACAATCGATCAAAGGCGCTGGCGAAACTGCCATCGGTATCGGTGACCCGACCGTTTTAGCGGCGGCAGATATCAATTTTACCTATACGACTCAGCTCACACTCGCCAATATTAAGACACAACTAAACTAACGTATTTCCATTAAACTCATCACAAAACAAACCGGATTTGGCGACCACGTCATGGTTACCAAATCCGGTTTGTTTTGTTTAAGCCAGTCGCTAATCTCACCAGTTGGACTGCTCACTGGAAGCTTATAATTATCAGACTAGCTGTCAATTCTCAAATCAAATCAAAATGTTGCAATCCTTGGGCAATCCCGCCGTGCATGTTGTCAGCGGTCACGTACCGCGCGAGTTGTTTGACCTGCGGATGACCATTGTCCATTGCAATCGGTGTCTGGATCATTCGGAACATCTCAATATCATTTAATTGATCACCAAACGCATAGGTCGGTACCTTAGTTAAATGCGCCTTGGTTAAGATATCCTGAATTCCAACCGCCTTGGAGACGCCCCATTGCATAGTGTCCAGCGCACGCGGATTATTACGAACAAAATGTAGTCGGCCTCGATATCGCTGCCGATATTGCGCCGCATTCAACGGATCAAACGTCAGTAAGAAATTAATATGTTGATGTTCATAAAAGTGCGGTGCGACCCGGGCCGTCTGTCTGAGTGCCCGATAATTACTGGTTGTCAATGCATCACGATGGCTTAAC
>JXWR01000333.1_pt1 | contig 19775 bp, 9 predicted proteins | sample 315541 | NCBI WGS metagenome assembly JXWR01 (sample SAMN03273951, study PRJNA271842) | soil metagenome | isolation source: rice field ambient CO2 | place: India: CRRI Experimental farm Cuttack,Odisha-753006 | collected 2013-12-17
AACTTTTTTTTTTTTTTTTACTTTCCGCTACTATTTTTTCGTTTCTTTGAAATTTTCGTCAAAGTGGTTGAAGGTTTTCTGTATAACTTTAGCCCTGCTAGACGGAGAAATTATGTCAGGTGATGACAATAAGGGCTGAAAAGTGACTTTCCGCTTTTACAAAGATAGTAGCATCATGTGATACAAGCATTTAGGTACACATATATACATATAAATGTACTGTAATAATAGATGCGAAATAGTGTGTAATCCAGTGCAGCGGATACCTTTTTTATTCCGGACTGGTTGGTCCTGCTATGTGTGTGTCACATTGGGACAAGATCAAAGGCTTTTGATCTGTAACTTTTGACGGTGGTTTGACAATGAAGCTTAAATAAATGGCTAGCTTTTGATTTGTATTGTAGATGTTTCTTCGGATTTGGGCAAGAGAAGGGAAGCAAACGTCCGGCGCATGTTCAGACATCAATACCCATAACTATTGACCTATACTGTTCCCACCACTTATGCAAAATTCGCTGCAGTCATTTACTTTGCGACGATTATCACCACTTGTTGTTCCCAATTAGCAATATTTCTTGCTGTATATCAATTAATAAGAACCAACTGTGAACAACACGTCAACCAATATTGAATTACGGCGCGCCTATTGAAGTTTAGTGTGGGGACAGTAGAATTTAATATACTGTAGAAGTATTGCGATTCAAAATTTGGGCGCATGAAGTAAGAGAAATTTACTGTTCAACAAGGAATAAGAAAAAATAGGGAAAAGAAAAACAGATAGAATAACGGCTAAGATACATATAATTTAATAGACTAGAGAAGTCAAAAAAGAGTAAAAGACAATAACAAGTAAGAGGTTAATTCAGATAGATCTGCAAAACAGACTGTCATTCAATGGCATAAAAAGACTTTTGCAAAATCGCAAGGAATACAAAAATATAAGTGAGTAAAAAAAAATAAGAAACAAAAAGAAAAGTAAAGCAAAATGTTAGAAACAAAGAAAATAGTAGAGTAAAATTCATAAAGTAGTAAATATATCTCGCACGAAATCCATATGGAAATTAGAACGAGGAGTAGGGGCAAGCACAATTAATGCGGGCATAAAGAAATATAGGTGAAAAGAGACATAAAGAGAGATATGAGTATCGTAAATAAGCATTAAGAGTAAAACGGAAAAGGAAACCCTTTTATATATTTGACAACAAACCTTAAAGCATACGCTTTGATTTGAATTAATCACGAATCAAACAAAAGGAAACAACAGGAAGAAAAACGGCTGCACAGACCAAATATAAACAGGTTCAATACTAATAATAATAGAATGTCAAGGCCATTTAGCGACCGCAGCGCTGTATATCTGAAAAATAAGAGATCATTTAAATTCTTAGTTTACAGCACCACTAGTCGCTACCTATCACTTTGACTCTGGCAGGGTCTAGAGTGCTGCTTTGTGGTTATTGATTTGGTAATGGTACTATGATTTTTGGCGTAGACCATATTTGACCAAATTTGACTTATTAAAACGCTTCTGTAGCATGATACATCTTGATCAGACATAGTATTTTTTTTATACAAAATCATCATGTGCTGGGATGAATGGCCCTAATAACAAGTTTTGACAGCGTTGTGGAGTTTTGACATTGACATACATCGTTCGAAAGCCGTCAAATCAAACTTTATTCACTCTCCTTTTTCTTTTAATTTTTCCAATCCTTTTCAATGCCTACCGCTTCTTTCCTCGTTTTTTCTTGACTGTCTTTCTTCTTCCTCCAATAACGAAAGCCTCAATGCTTCTTCAATCATTTTTTGTTCTAAATCTGCATTTGAATCAGTTCTTGAACTGCGCGTTTGCCCAGTACCGGTCTCATTCATAAGCAATGACGATGCGTGAATAGCGGTTGCCGCGGCGCTACGGCGAGCAAGCTTCATCCGTGCAGAGTTCAACTTACGCTCCCAATCTGGTCGTATAAAGTCGGTCGTGATAACATTTTCATGTTCTGGCGGTAACAGATGGCGACGCTGTATTGGTTTCTTTGGCACTTCCAAAGTTTCAGTGGTTTCCGCAATGGCGGATTCATCATTGTCACTATTGATATCGCTATTTTGCAGCACTTTATTATCCTTATAGTCGTAAGCGCTTATACCACCAAAACCGGTTTTAATATCTGCTGGCGGTGAGTAAGTGACTCCAAAATTCGACATTGCACAAAAGGGACACTTTGTAGGTTCACTGATCAAATCTTTTGGTGCGGTGGTGGCCAAACTTTCATTTTGAGCATTGCCATGTTCATCGTGAGGTGGATGTGGATCCAGTCTTTTGATCTGCACAAAGCATTCAGAGCATATTGGTTGCACACAGCAGCGAGTGTAGTTGAAGTTATCAGGGTAGTACAAGAAGCAAATTGGGCATTCTTTAGCGTTGCGGTATAATCTTAGCAAGAACTCTTTGGATGGTATATTTTCTTTTCTAAAGCCATTGACGTAAGCAAGTTTTTTCTCCCTTTGATATCTACTCTGTGCTTCATTTTGCCACGCAATACGTTTGTCTAAAAGCAGCTTCTCAAAGAGCCTTGCTTGAAGGTGTTTGTGGTAATGCTTTGAGTTGGGATCCAAAATGGTTGTTTCTTCAATCTCGCTGGATATTGGGGAGTGTAACAGAATGTTATCCAACTGCACAAGAAGCTCACCATCAGTCCAACTTTCATCAAAATCTTGTAATGGAAGGTAAAATGGGGAGAGTTTGCGGTCAATAATCAATTTGCGAACAATATCGGTGGCATAGTCAAAGTTGGAGTTGTAAACGCCGTAGGGGGCTAAAAACCCGCCATCCACATTTTCTTCGTGGTTGACAATTAGATCTTTGATAATTTGTTCTCTATTGGCTTCTTTTTCTTTAGCAGACTTTCTTTTTCTATAGCCATTGGATGGGTTTAGGATCTCTCTAACCGCGATGGAGTTGATGCTGTTGCCTCTTCTTCTAGTGGAAGAGGCGTCGTCGCCGCTGTATCTTTCCTCTTTGCCGGGAACGTTACCCATGGTTGCTGTTATTTGGTGAGATAGAGATGAGATTCAAAAAAACTAGAAACAAACAGATTTTACACAAACAGCCAAGAGAGTAGTGATTGGGTTGTGTGGGTGTCCAGTGTTTCAGTGATTGTGATTGCGTTTGCTGGTTTTTTATTTTTATTTTTTTATTTTTTTTGTTTTTCTGAATGACAGCGGTCTCGAGAATGTCAAGAGATGCAAGAGCTTTGACAGATGGCTGAGGGGGGAAACAAACAGAAAAAGAAAGCTCTTTTAATCAATATGAGAAGTATTTTATTAGACTATGTCCACTTGTGTGATTCCTTTAACAAGGATAGGATAATAGCTGACAAAACCGATGGTTTAATCTAGGAGCACAAGCCGAGTATCGATAACGGAAAGACAGGAATGAGTCAAAACAGAAGACAGACTTTAAAATGCACAAACAGCAGAGACTTTGATGCTGTGTCAATTGATTGGGCGATAATTGGTTTATGCGAGTTCCTGGATATCTGCTATAGTCCCACGAATACTGTCTAGTTGAGTGAATTGACGGGGTGTGGAGAAAGGCGGCTGCTAGGGAAGAGGAGCAGAGAAGAGAAGAGCCGAAGAGAAACTAGAGCAAGAGACAGGATTGTTACAACAGGAAAAACGAGCACAGGGGCACAGGCACAAGCACCGCACGCAAGACAGATTGTACCGCAGTGATTGACTATCTATATGATGTGATCTACCAGACCAGTACAGCACAGCAGTTGTACAGAGGCAATGTTGAATATGATAGAAGAAACAGAATATATTTAGTAGTCCCCATCCATTGTCGCCACTGTTTCTATCGTTATCACTGTCCTGGAATGACGTTACACACTGGTAATCACTGGCGATGGCGATAACTGCGGTCACGTGCTTACACTATCCCATATAAAGGGGACCTGCCATATACGTATATACATGGATAACTACCGGAAATCAATGAACTACAAGCTTGTAAAACTGGCTTGTTGGAACTATAGACAGCCTTGTAGTATATAGCACTATCACTTCGTCCCTTATGCCCCCAGTCATGGATCTGGTACTCATCTCTGCTTCGAATCAGTATCGCTGTTAGTATGGCCATCCATCCATCTAGATACCTACACCTAAATATAGCAGCGCAGTGTCTATCAAATATGACCCCAGATTTATAGCGATCACGGAGCCACGAAGGCCGAACACCGGGATCAATAGCTCAATTAGTGGCTCAGTGGATCAATATATTGCTTGAATTTCAAGCTGACTGGTTGGGTTAATTTTACAGTTGCACAGTAGATGGGCCAATAAGTAGCATAACATACAGCAGCTGTTTATTGCTACTACTATTGCAAATATGTACGAAATCACTGTAAGTTGTCTCGCGTTGTGACAAAATTATTTGTCATATTGTATAAGAACCAGCCTGAACATGAACTATACTATAAAATAATTGAGCATTTTACACGAGGGCTTTTGAAATAGTAGTCACTATTTTTTGCAACTGTTTTCATTTTACAATGCCTTGTAACAAGAAACGTTTAAGAGATAAAACGACAAAAAAAAGACATGAGTCAGATAAAAGCAAGGTGAGCAAGAAAAAAAAAATATTAAAAAAGTTAAAAAAGGTATAACAAAGTAACAAAAATCTAATATAAGTGAAGAAAAGCAAGCACCAAACTTGAAAACATCACGGCAACGAAATTGGATTAAAAAAAAAAACAATAATAAAAAACGGCATGAAAACAAATATGGAAGGGGATGTTGGTGAGTAAAGGCAAATAAGGGTAGGAGTTGAAGTCAAGAAAACAAAGGGGAAAGGAAAATTGATTTGAAAGAATAACAACCAATAATTCCAGAAGAATCAGTAAGTAGAATGAAGAACAAAGAAGGGAAAAGAAACGAAAAAATATTGAAAAGACAATGGGGAATCATAAAGGTCAAGAAATAACATATGTAATGATGTTTTCAGCTGAACAATTAACAAAAACAAAGAAAAACGACAAGTAAATAAGAAAAGCATAAGAAAAAACCAAAGAAACTTAGAGAACAGTAACGAATGATACACGATCAACTAATAACAATAAGAAGGCCAAGAGAAAACAAAATCACAATTGGTAAAGCAACGCGTGCAAAGACAAAAAAAACGATTCCTGAACAAATTACACTTGTCACGCCAAACCAACACCAAAACCAACACAGATCCCCACAATACTCAATATAGTCACTAAAATCGACAACCCTGCCGCCGTCAATTTATACTTTCTGGAAATGTAACCGCAAGATGGATCCAAAAATCCAAAACACATGACCAAATACAATGGTGGCACAAATAACCCAATGATCAATAAAAGCACTGCGGTATTATCCGAACAAATCTTGAAACCGTCATGATGGTTGTTATTATCGTAGCCGTAACCGTAACCTTTGTTTTTGCCTTTGCTTTGGGCAGCAGCAGCGGCGAGAGCAGGTTGACCAAATGCATCAGCAAATTTCTCAATGTCTCCGCCATCAACATTAGGAGAACTGCTTGTAGAACCGCTATGATTATTGAAGCTTGATGGTGAATTAGCGGCAGCAGCACTGCTACTTGACCGTAAATGAAATGGCCTAAGTCTGTTTTTAGAACCATGCTTGTACTTGTTGCCGCCTTGGGCATAGTTTGTGCTAGCGGCGCTAGAGTTTCTATTAGTTTTATCGTGTTGTTGCTGTTGTTGAGGATGATGATGAGCTAAGGATTCATCATTGATAGACTTGATGTAACGGTCGTTTTGAATAGAAAGCGGCGAGAATGGGGTCGTTGGTGAAAGGCCATATGCTTTGCTATGGTGTGCATTGCCGTGATTCACGGGTGTGATGAAAGTATTATTGATAGTGTTGCTATTAGTGTTACTATTACTATTGCTGCTCAAATTGGTGCTTGGACGTGGGTATGCGCTATTAGTGGTTGATCTGATTGTCGTTGGTTCATTACTGCCGCTACTTGCTGGGCGATCAACCTTGCGATCAAATTGCCCAGCAGCGCCATAAGGCACTGGACGGATGAACAACTTTTTATCGTCATGTAACAAGTTAGGTACCCCTCCTGAAGAAATATTACCAATAGTGGCATCATTTGCCAGAGAATTTGACACGGTTGCAGAGTGATGGTTTGCCTGAATAGTTGCAGATTCTCCTGCTCCAGCAGCAGCAGCAGCGGCAGCAGCAGCAGCAGCGGCAGCAGCGGCGGCAAAAGTAGCAGCATTCAAATTGTGGTTACTTTTACTAGATTTGAAACTTTCTTGACCATTTTTCCGTAATGATGAAAAACTACTACTTTGAGTATGGGCAGTATTGTTCAAGTATGGCGGCACAAAGATTGATGAATCGTCATTATCATTAACATTGTTATTGCCTCCCGTTATATCAGTTGAATGACGATCACTTCTAAGACGATGCTCAGCTTCATCTTCCTCGTCTATATCTTCTTCGTCTTCATCTTCATCATCAAACCCTTCTGATACTTCTTCATTAAGATTAGTTTGCAATTCTTGCAACCTACGATCATAATTGTCATATTTGGATTCGTTGTCAATACCAGCCAATCGCAACCCTCCAGTAGAGTAGTCTCTGCTATTGAATCTCGTTGATGGTGACAACCCTTGTTGTTGTTGTTGATATTGAGGTTGTTGTTGTAAATGAGCCGGTATCAGCTGCTTGGAAGTGCGGAAGTTCGTATCTGTTGGTGAGGTGACATTAGTATTGGCAAAACTTGTCTGATACGATGATCTATAATTCGTTGATGATGAACCATAATTGGATGAACTAGTAGTGGTAATTGTATCTCTATTGAAGTTTCTTGGTGGTCCACTGAATGGCGATGACAATGTTGGGAGTTTCCCAAACCCAAACCCAAACATCCCCGAGGATCTTTTGGAACTACTTTGTTGTTGCTGCTGCTGCTGCTGTTGTTGCTGATTGCTGGAACCTGCGATTGGCTCTTCACTTTCAAAATAGAAACCTTGAGACAACCGATTTGTTGAGGCATTTCCCTCAATGATGTTTTCTGACACTTTTGAACTTCTTTTATTCTTGATATCAGCAAGATTACCTTCACTGTTATTGTTATGGGAAGAACCCGACAAAGCACTCGAAGCACTCTTAGATCTTGAATGAGCAAGAGAATTAGAAGAATGCAAAGGCGCCACTCCAGAAGTATATGCAACATGCGAATCATCAACTATCAAGGACACTTGAGACTTGGTTTGCTGTTGTTGTGGCAGTATCCCAAAATTTTCTTCACTTTGATTGACACCTCTGCTATTTCTATTGCCACCTTTCAAGGAAATTGTGCTATTGGAAGCAAATTTGCTATACTTGTTAATATCTGGCAATGGATGGGCACTGAGGTCGCCGGCCATTGCATCTAATACGCTAGGAGTAGCGGTGTTTCTGTTTGATGATGGTCCAAGAGTGCTTGTACGATTGCTGTCATATACACTAGAAGCACGGCGGTCACCTCCATCCAATTCATCAAGATATGAAGCGTAAATGTTACGTAGAGTATTTTTGCTGTTTGTTGAAAATCTCGGATCATTACTTACTCTCTTATCGTTGTTCTTTCCCTCTGGAACCAACAAGTTATTGCTGTTGTTATTAGTGGTATTGATATTGAGAGTACGTTGCTGCTGCTGTTGCTGTTGCAGAGTTGCTTCTTCGTTTTGAGCTTCTGATATGCTACTTGCCGCTGAATGGAAACTATCCACAGTATTATGAGTATCGAGAGTAGTAGTAGAAGCTGGAATGGACATTCTCTTTGAACTGGCATGAGCAATATTAGCACCAACATTAGCTCGCGCTATGTCTCCCACTTGGTCATTTTCTTCATCACTATGCTTGCGTTTGTTGCTGTCACCAGTAGATATACTTAAAATGTCCAATTTCTCATTATGATTGTTGTTCTCGTTGCTGATGATATTGTCCAATGGACTCAATTTGATACTGGATTTGGTGGTTTCTTCAGATATTGGCTCATCAGCAATATTTCTTTTTCTAAATTCAACAGCTGATAACGGTACACCGGCAGCCGCAGCCGCTTCATCAGCTTCTTTTTTAATTGTACTATTTTTTGGATCCTGTTTATCTTCGGAAGATTCACTGCTGTCCAAATTTTCAATAATATGCGACGTGGCACCCTGATGCTGCTGTTGGTGGTAATTATAATAATATCTGTAATATTCGTAATCGTCATCAACATCCATAATAGACCCTGGGGGCAACGGCGAAGTATTGTTGAACTCAGTGCTGGTTTCGGAATATGTGGAAGCAGATTCACGCTTCTTGTCGCTATCTGGGCTAGCTCCAGTCTGTATAGTTAAATGTGATGGCTTGTTGGAAGCAGTGCTTGTACCCGTGTTGGTATTGGTACCATCTCTGGAAGTTAGCACTTCAAAACTTTTTCTCTTAGAGTTGGAAGATCCGAAGGAAGCTGTGCTGCTCCTATGTGAGGCTTTAGAAATAATGGACTTGAATTTTTCTTTTATTGGGGTAGTTTTATTGGTGCTTCCGAAACCATCATCCAGCTGGGCAAATGATGGCCTTTTGGTATCTATTTCCGCTAGTGGAACTTTGGCCCCTTTTCTCGGAGATTCGAATGAAGACATGGGTATATATTGTCTAGAAACTTTCTGATTGGTAATGACTTGTAGATGATGAAGTTGAAATTAATGATTAAATATTAACTCAGTATTTAATTGAAAATAGTTTTTTTTTTTTTTTTGAAAAGTAATAAAAGTTAAGTGAGCGACTGTTTGTGATTGTTGTTAAGCGAATGTATAAGTTTTATTGAGCAAGACAAATTACTGAAAAAAAGGTATTTGATGATTTCTGTCAATGCTGCATCAATGTAATAACGAATGGACGAATAGGGGTTGCTGAAAAATACACTAAAAGGTTGTTCTTTGCTATTAAAGAGACATCAAACTTGAATTCCTAAAATTTGCCTTTGCTATAGGAAGTAATTTGAATTGGATGGAACAAAGATTAAGTTTGTTATCCGTGGTTTGGCAAAATATCCTTAATTTCAGGAGACTTAAAAAAATTTTATCGATGCAAGCGTGGTCAATATGATGGCGCGTTGCTAGTTAATCAATCACAGTGAATTATTATATCAGATGCAAATTGAATAAAGATAATTATGCCTTCGACTTTTGTTCTTGTTGTGCAAAATCTTTTTATTCTTTCCTTAAATGAATTAGGGGATTTCTAATGAAGACAACGACGCTGCAATAGAGTTTTGTTGCTTTGCTTTTTTTTCCACTTCCAAGCGATCTCGACTTTGTCTATCCTGGAAAAAACTTTCTTTTCCAATTGCCAGTAGCCCTACTCTACTTTGCTTCAGAGTATCAGCCCGTAGTTTCACTGTTGGAAAGAAGATGAAGATGATGGATAAGTGAGTCCGTGTGTCGTGAAGCTGTCGTGAACCAAGTAACAACAGGAAAGAAAGAGAAAGAAAGAACAACGACAGCAGCAGCAGCAGCAGCAGCAGCGGCAGCAGCAGGAAATGAAAACGAGGGCTTCTTAGGAAAAAATCAGCCAAACAAAGAACAGCTCCCAACTCTTCCATATCTGGAAACAAAATGCACCTTCCTGCCCAAAGCGGCTACTGGTTTACTTATTAGTGCATTGAAACGCTTTATAATACATTTTCATGCGTGAGTGCGTCCGCCTAAGCTCTTGCTAGCTCCTCTCAACACCAAACATTTCGCTGGAGCTACGCGTCGCGTTTTGCGCGCCCAAGAAACTTCACATATGCTACAAAGTGATTTGTTACCAATCCATCTTAGTTAACGATATCGCCTTCTATTCTCTACCAAAGTATGTCCAGGACACTTAGATGGCGTCCATATTGCTTGACATATCTGCTGGTGGGCTCTCCGAGGAAGGTGCAGCGGAGCATGCGATTGTGTGCATGGCATACAGCACTTTTATCACCAACATACGCACAAATTGCGTTTCAAAGCGCGTCAAGCTGCGTGATCTCAGACGCTGCTGGGGCGGTGCGGTAGTGCTTGTAGTATATATTACTGTTTGTTTATTTTTCTAAAGCTATAAATAGCACAGAAAACGTTTATAACAAAAGCACCATTGCTATTTATAAATGCTGGGAACGTAGACAGGGGAACAGCAGCAAATGTTGGCTATATTATATAGCTCTGTAAAATGTGTTGAAGACTGGTAGATACCAAGTATCAAAAAAGCTCTGAAAAATCAATTTCTGTAGAGATCCAAAAACGGATGCAAATTAACGCTTTCAAGTTAGTTCACTGCCAGTTTTGGCTTGGTACGTACTCAAAATCATGGACTAGCATCCGGTATCCATATGGTGTTCAACTGTGAGACATTTAATTACCCAATCCTATAATGGATTAATCGTAAATCTTTCAACCTGTTGCATATAACACAGAATTGGGAGCAAATATTCTGAAAATCACAAAAATACCCGAAAACAATAATTAATTTGGTGCTGACATTTAAATTGAAACGCTTTGAACAATTGTCACACGCGGGGGAGGACTAATAATTGCGCCGCTCGCTGATCTTTCAGGCCCGCCTCTTCTTAACGTTTAAAATTTTTATCTACATAACCAAAAAATAATATATTTGAAAAGCAAAACTTTTTGGTCTGCATTTTCTCATTGCATTCCACGGTTCTGCAGCACAGAGGATCTTTTGGAGATCTTTTAACAAAGTTTCAACGAAAAAGAGATGAGACATCACAGGCAGACAAATTGTGTCAGTTGGTAATTTGCCAAATGGCGTAAAATACACTTTCTGTTTTCGCCCATCCGGTGCGTGATTAGTTTGTTCAAGTTTTGCAATAAGAGCTCCGTAAATCATACTCATTTGGTGACATGGGACACTTTATGTTTTAGATCTCTATTAAATTTAGGGATAAAAAATGAAAACACAACATGAAGGAACATGAAGATGTCGCTCGTGAATGCTGAAAATAGAGTATATTTTTGCGTTCATCCTCGTATCGTCTAAGATCATCTATAATATTCAGCTCGAAATATATCTACGACTTACTTTTTCTGAGCATCCACTCTTTCATTAAGCCTTTCCAAATGCGTCTTGTAAACTATAGATTGTACGTTTTAAACAGCGAGGCGCTGGTGCCGCACTGCTGGACTTTTGAAGCTAGCCATTTAAAAAGAGGACGGACGAGATTCGCGGTTTGGGCCGCGCTCTAGAATTTTGCGCTAAAATTTTAAAGGGGTCTTTCGCAAAGCTAACTATGGTTGCAGTCAATGGACTGGCACGTCAATGAATATTTAACACAGATATTATAAACGTAAATAATTTTGGCATTATCATAAAAAGTCAAATTGGAACCAAACTATAAAATTATTGAAAAAGCTATGAACTATGTTGATGTCCTTTCTTTTCGTATGTTCTCTCACAATAGACAAAAAGTAGTGCTTATATAGTTTTGAAAGAGATGCTGTGCCGGTTTAACCTTATGGAAACTGGTCTCTGCAGCTTTTAAATATTGGATTGAAAATTAACATAATTATGTTGGAGAAAGAAAAGAAAATAAATTTGCTTATTAAAGTGAAGAGTACAACTCTGCTTGTAAGTCCAAATTGGAAGTGTAATAATTGCATGTACGCTGTACTTGTAGTAGAGACAGGTAATATTAAAGCAATAATATAACTTTATTTCATTCCTGGATGGTTTCCTATTTAACCAATATTTTGTATTTAATTTTCACATTGTCCTTGCCCCTAAGAGCTATTTTTGAAGATTTTTTTCTAAGTTTCAAACAATGTTTTTGCACTTGTTCTTGAAAACCCTATATTGTTCCAGACTTTCATCATTAAAAATTTCATTTTGAGTCAGCTTTTCCATCATTCAAGATAATGTGAACCCATGTATACTTCCGGAAATAGGAGACAAGCTACTGGAGTGCAGTTCTGTCCTACTTTAATTTTTAATGAGCGAAAGAACAAACAGTTTGAATTTTTTTTTTTTTTTTGATATTTTTTGCATGAAAACAAATAGCATTTTAAACTAGAGCAGTATTTCTAGATGTAAGCAAATTTTAATATCTGTTATCTTATTGACTGTGCCGTGATATTTACAAAATTATCGCTACGGTTTTTTATCGGGTTGGCGAGTAAGGCGTTTCCGCAATATTTATGTGTACAGTAAAATAAAAACTAGTTCATGAGTTTGGAATGATTACTCAAAATTTGCCACCATTTTACAAGCTGGATCTACATGCATGCTGAGGATCTTCCCGGTTGCTTTTTGCTTTTTGCTTTTTTTTTTGCTTTTTGCTTTTTGCTGCTGTGGACCTCGGATGTCGCCGGATCTCGGTTAAACAGCTCTCGATTGCCGATGATATTGAGAATATTTTAACATTTTAAAGTGCTATCTCAGCGTTTAGACTATTAATAACTGTGGATAAGATTGTCTTTAAAACGACCATAGCACGTAACTACATCTTTAATTTTGCACCTAAACCTACGCACATAAAAGGATTGGTTTCGTTATTGACAGAAAACTTGAGAAGAGTAAGAGTTGCAACGGTAGCTTAGTACTTTCAAAAATTGGTCTGTAATCTATGACCTGACGACCTGATGAGTAAATTGAATGTAAAACAAGACGATGCTAGTAAAGTGATTTTTGAAACTCAAAAGTAGCTATTAGTACAATACTATCTGAAATTTGATTAGAAACTTACGCAGCAAAAAAGCATTGTTACAAGGCAACATTTAACATAATGACTAAAGCAAGCGTGTAGTAATGATAGTAATGACAATGATAATGACGAGAAAACTGAATAGTAGTATAATGAAAAAAACTTCTAATAAATTGTAAAATTTTCTATATGTACAAAAGAAATAAATATAGAATACCTTTGGATGATGAAAAATAGCTATTGGAATAGAACAGAAAAAATAATATTAGAACATATTCTGAAAACAAAGAGCAATAATAACGTGTAAAAAGACAATGGTAATAAGTAATAATAATATATGTGAAAGTATCATGACAAGAAAGGAAAAAATGCATAAAAAAGCAAAAAGGATAAAAAAAGACAAAAAATTCAGATCCCTCCCAAATAAACAACGATAAATATTAGAAAAATAGAGCTGTTGATAATGACGCACAATTGCATTGATGGATATAGATCAGTTAAAATACTAACACCCAGTCATGCAACAAAAAAATTTCCTTTCATTTTGAAATTCCTTGACAGAGAAATAAGGCCATGTCAAAATATCAGCAAAGAAATCCAGTCGCAGCCAAAATATGGTATCAGCGCGCCACATTGATTTCGCGATAGATTGAAGTGAAGAAGTGTTAAAAGAGAAGTTGTACCATAACCGTCATCAAAAAGTATAATATGTCTAAATTTTTTGGCTCAAGGAAAAGGAAAAAACATTTGTTGTAAATTAATTTGATTGTGTGGGTAGTTTTTATTACAAAAATGATCATCCCATTAATAGATATTGAATTGCCAATTTTATTAAAAAAAAAGGTTGAAAAAGCTGCTGCTGCTTATGATATCATCAAATTGAAAATAACACTTAGATGAACCATTCATAACAAATCAAAACAAACCTGCTGAAGAAATTGGTTTACTCAAACAGAACAAAGTCATCCATGTCAAACATAATAGCTGGCGCTGCGGGCCGATACATAACCAAATAAAAACGACTGAAAACAAAACAGTATTGACATAAAAATAAAATTATAAAGTAATAATACACCGGCTGGATAGACAAGCATACCAGATGCTAGTCATCAGCAAATGAAGAAAGTATTAAAAATCGAAATTGTAAAAAACCTCTGCTGGGTTATGCAACCTGCTACTATTGTTTTGACTATGGTCTTCGCTAAATGGTTCACTGAGGAACACATTGTTGTTTTGAGCAGCAGCTTTATCATTATCACTGTTGTTAATTGTGAAATAGTTTGGGAATTCTGACTTGACAGTAGAATTATTGTCATAGTCAGAAGGTAAGAATAATGGGTTTGTCAAATTTGACAAATATTCATCAACGCTCATGTTGTCACTAACGTCAGGACTAGATCCTGTGGTACTAACTGGAGAACCCCTGGACTCATCACTGAAAGTAGAAGAGTTGGAACTCATGTAATCGTTGGAGGTGATGTCCAAAGTACTACTCAAGTACCCTGGAGATTGTTGTAACGAGTTTGATTCAGTTGATTTGAATGGAGAGATATACTCGTGCTTGATCAAAGGAGTCGAAAGAGGGGAACTTGGAATTGAAGCCTCAATCTCTTCACTTTTGACTGTCTTTTGTTTTTTGGAACTTGCACCCTTAGATTTAGGACCAGTTCTTTTTTTAGAAACTTTAGCAGTATCGGTCATTGATCCAGAAATCAAGACGGAAGTCGGGGCGGACGCAGACGCACCGTCCATTGATGCGGAATTGGAGGCGGAGGCGGAGGCGGAGGCGCCGTTGTTAAAAATCGCATCGCCATCGACATTGATCGTGTTTGCAGCTTTTGTGTCGTTGATGTCGGTATAGCCGCCAGTGGCTTTGCCATCTGCATCAGCCAACGATGAGGAAGATGAAGCTGAGGAAATACTGGCGCTTTTTGATTTCTTAGTCTTTTTGGTAACAGTAACATCCGCTTCTTCAGCTGAAACACCGTCAATGATAAAGTCATCAACGGTATCATCAAAATTCATGTTGGAAGAGTCACACATTGGTGTTGATCCTCTAGATTCAGAAGCAGCTTTGCTAGATTCCAACATTGATTGGACAAATTCAAGTTCAGGAATTGGCTCTTCGTCTAAGACAGAAGTGTCGATCCCAGCAGGTTCACCGCCTAATTCTTTAATTTTGTCTAACAATTTTTCGCTCAATTGTAATAATTTGGCCTCCTTGGCTTTGTAGGATTTGAGGTTGTTTTCCAACTTGTGGACAGAACTTTCTAAAAATTCGACATGCTTTCTTTTCTTTTCTCTGGAAGCATGTGCAGCTCTTCTGTTTCTAAGAATACGTTCAATACGTCTTTGCTCTTTTTCCTCTTGAGTCTTTGCTCTTTTTCTTGGAGGCAAAGTAGATGTGATTTGTGGTAAGTCGCTCATTTTTTTTGAAATTGTAATTTTCGTAAAGGCAGAAATGAAGTAATTGAAATTGAATTGACCGAGTGGAGGCGTAAGAAATAAAAGAAGATAATAACAGGGAAAGAGAGTTGAAATTGACGTGAGATTCTTTCAAGAGATAAAGTTGTGGTAGAAAAGAAGTGAAATTAAAAGAACTAAAACAAAAAGAAATACGTAATAATAAAGAAAACAAGAATAAACAAGAAAAGAGATATTGTAACAAGTAACTGATGGAGAGAAGTGAAAAAAAGATGATTCAATTTAGAGAAGAGAAGAAAGAAGAAAAGGGAGATCAACAGAGAGAAAGAAAGAACCAGAAAAGAGAAGAAGAACAGATCAAAAGATCCACAAGCCAGGTGAAGCAAAGGAATTAACAGAATATTTATAATTCTCAGGTTTATCTAATCTCTTAGGACGATTATTGGAAAAAGAATCAAAGAAAAGGTAACAAGTATTTTAAGAGCGCTCCGCCCGCAGAGTCCCGCATATGATAGGGCCATTGTGTTGTCGACGCATTAAGATGTACGCGGCGTTTCAGTTTTGGTTCAAATATCGTCAAGGGCGACTTACAACTGGCTAGTCAAAAAGAAAAAGAAAAACGGCCCACGGGCTCATGGGCCACGCTGCTAAGCTAGCTGCTAACTGCTTGTTGCTGCAGATGCAGGTTGCACCCCAATATCATGAGGTGCGCTTTAAAAAGTTCTGTAACTACAGGGCCCACTAGCATCATGTTTACTACCGTCACTAAACATATTTGCCCAAGCTGCATTGTGTTGTTAAAAGTGGCATAGAGTTGCAAATGTAAAGGGGAAAGGAATCGCGACCTGCGCGAAATCAGCCATATGGGCTGCATCAAATTGATCAATATCAATTAATAAAAATCGACCCATCATCATTTAAATTCCAATAGCAGGAGCAAAAAGGAGGCGCGCCAGTAGGACGCGGTCCGCTGTAGCTAAGGTTATAAAGCTTAGAAAAAACAGAGAGGTTATTGAACTGCCACACCTAATAAGATTTTCATTTGTGGTTATAACCGGCATACCACATGCCCACTGGGCCACTTTGGTTTCTTTTCTTAGTAACAGGGCCGGAGCATGAGTATTAATGCTTAAAATAACTAATATTTGTTTGTCACTTTAAAATTTATATTTGTACATAGTTAGGCTTTACACCTTAATAGTGGCGAAGCGTGTCTGCTTCACTTACTGCTATTATATGTTGTATATACTAGAATTAACATGCCTGCTGCCTAGTATTGTTATTGTTGCTTAGTCGGTGTAATTTTTTTTGTCGAGCCCTGAGAGGGCGAACATGAATGCAAAGGAGGACCTTCGGACTGGGATGAGAGCTGCACAGGTACTGAGCGGGTCACCGATTGTTAGCATAGCAACAACACGAACTCAAAGATCTTGAAAGCATAAACTTCATGTATAATGGACATAGACTTGGAAACTGTAGATACACTGAAATCGGAAATTTTATTTTCCTCTGAGTATTCTTTCATAAACAGAGGATACGGAAAAAGCAATTTAAAAAAAAGGGGGGAGATGATTCAAACTGTTGATCTGTAAATTGTCAATAACTAGAACTAAAGTATACTTTTCTTTGAGGCAGCTGAAAAGCTTAAACTAAAAAATTGGTGATAATGTTAGATCATCGCAGTACTAATAAATGAATATCCAACTATCTGTTAGCATCAAATCAATGCGCAGTAGTATTTATGCTGTCGCCATTTTTCCAGTACACGGCTTTTTTGTCCTAGACATTCTAACTAACTGGCCGTGCAACAGCATAGCGCAACAGCATAGCGCAACAGCATTAGGGCATACTGCATTATAGGTCGACGCGGACATGAGCAGTTCGTCAGAGTATTCTATATATAGGGAATGGCTTTTGTAGAACTCAAAGCCTTCGATTGTTATGAGCAATCTGAAGCGGTGCACAATGTTATATGGCCTTAATTACAAAGTAACAAAGTAACAAAGTAATAATAGCCCTGGCATACAAGAATTCTATCGAGGGGAACGGAGGGGGCCAAGACTCTTTTTCTCAGCCAATAACAGCGCACATCGGTGTTGCAGCAGCGGAGCGGTGGGCTGAAATAGATCGCTGGGACAGCACACTGCGCAGAACAGCTGCTGCCAGTCAAAAGTGATTCTAACATCCAACGTTCGCACCTTTGATTTGCCCCGATCAGCAAGTTCAAATTCGAGTACTTCAGTTGAGGTACTGATAGTTGAAGTACTGGAGTTATGTATTATTTCGCAGTGAACTGCAGTCAACGAATGCCGCCTGGGCGTGCCATGATAACATCCACGGTACTGTGGTGATAGACAAGAGCAAGATTGTTTAAAATTTTTCAAAATTTTTCACTATGATGTACACAATGGCTACCAGATCTATTCAACAATCTCAACCGCTGGACTCTTCTTCGCTTTGGCCCAAGGGTAAACTTTCTTTGTAGACCACACAAGAAAAGGTACCTTTTGTCAAGGATCTCTGCATCCCAGGATACAATAAATATTCGCGAAAACCCTAAAGCCCAAAAGCCCAAAAGCCCAAAAGCCAGCCAGGACAGGTACCGTATATTAACATTGCCGCATATATACGCTATATTATGGCGCACAACACACAATAACGCATCATAGGGCAAAAAGAAATTCACATAGCTTTCAAATGGCCGGCCTGTGCCTCAATTCTATCAAATTTATGGTATGATAGGACATTGTGCAACAGTAATGTTAAGGCCTAGCCCTCGTGTGCTCACACTTCTGTGACACCCGCACATGTGCATGCTCCATGGAGCCTAGGCCATTCGTGGGACAGCCATGATTGTATTCGCTGCAGATACACTGCCCCACCAGCATCAAGCTTCCATCATAAGCCCTGTCCCAGCAGGCACTGAGCAACATCCAGGGTGGCCCTCTTCCTTGTCGTTGATGCTGTCGGCGACGTACGTAGACGTTGGTGTTAGCGTTGGCGTGCAGGCCGGGTGATATCCATGGTTCACTTTACTGGACTGTATTTTTAACTTACGCAGGTCATAAAAGGAAAAAATAGTTTGCGTCACTGAGCATAATCACACCGCCGTTCATCATGGTGCAATTATGGAAGACGACGATTGGTGAACACCGCCGCTACCACAATGTGATGATATCGTCGCCATTCGGGCTTTTCCGACTAAAGCACCGGTGAGATTCTACCAGCGTTATTAAAAAGTCGTCAATAATGTACTAAGTTGAAACATTCTCTCAATTCACTGAATCTATTTGGCCATAAATTTCTCCAACTTTCTAACAGCCATAAATCACACACTCTTTTGTAGTCACGGTTGATCAAACGGCACGCGGTGCGGTGCGGTACAGTACAGTACAGTACAGTTTGGTACAACTATTGCCATGGCACATGGGTCCTATTTAGATCAAATTGAAGATCTTAGACACCAAATCTTGCAATATTGGGCTCAACATCCACACTGTCAATCTTTGATACCGCAGCGGTACTGTCTCTGTCGTATCTTGAGTGTTCCAGCAACTGCTGTACATTCTCGTTGTCGTTGGCTGTCTACGCGTAGCGACAGATCGATTGCCAATCCACTAACCGTAAATGCAAGAAGAGAATCCAAATGAATATAGTACCAGAGCAAAAAAAAAAATTCCAAATGGACTCCGTTGAGATAAGACATGAAGGAGCCTATTTACCAAGTTTGTATAGAATGAAAGCATTCATAACATGGCTACTACAAAACAACGCGCATTGCTAGCGCTCCAAGAAGCGCAATAAGCACACTAGCAAAGCCCAAATTTTATTCATTTTTTACTTTTCACTTTTTTCAATTCTTTTATTTCTTTTTACTTACAATCTAGCGCACAAATTCTGAAAAGCTACAATATTCATAGTCCACACTATAGCCGAAATTAGCGCCCCACTAGCGTGCCAGCTGCCCTAACCGCACCTTTGTTATCGGACAATCTGCTACACCCGGCTAGTGCTGCGCTCTATTACTGGCATATTATATCAAGCCTGTGGTTATAGTGTATTAATATCAATTGATAGTGCTTTGAAGACGGGTTCTAAGTGCCGTTAAAAGCCACTCTCATGAGCTATCATCCCTAGTGTATGTAACACGCCGCTAGCGTTGCTAACTAATCTACTGTGTCGTCAAAAGTACTAGCTAAAGTTCCTCACTAGTGCGCGTTTTTTATTGATTCCTCGACCGAAGACATGGCTTGGTCTGTTTTAGACGATATATTGTGTTGTATAGTACGCATAAATCCACTCGTGAGTGCTGGAAAGGTTTTTACGCCAAGACTAAGAAAGAAAATAAAAAGTGAAAAATGTTTCTATGGTTATCAATCTTCAAAAATTCTCGTTGGTTGGCTCGTAAGAAAACTTGATAATTGCTGAATATGGTAAATCCCAGCAAAATCAAAAGATGTATACTGTAATGATGCTTCACTATTTTGCCGATAAATATCTTTTGACTCCATATGTAAGGTGCGCAGATTATATTTACCATCTTATTTGTCATTGTATGTTGCCTTTACATGTTAAAATTTCTCGTCTTTTGAAATTTTCCGTTTGGAGCAAGATAGCGTGCTTTCTTGAA